>Ga0098061_1000907_pt1 | contig 14516 bp, 10 predicted proteins | sample 22_taG_FD_92579 | JGI IMG/M metagenome (GOLD analysis project Ga0098061, IMG submission 92579) | Marine viral communities from the Subarctic Pacific Ocean - 22_ETSP_OMZ_AT15343 metaG | ecosystem: Environmental > Aquatic > Marine > Oceanic | place: Subarctic Pacific Ocean | collected 2015-01-20 | reverse complement strand
TACCACCAACCCACTTAAGAGGGTTGCGGAAGGGCTGTGCTTGACCCGAGACTGTAGTTTGGCCAGTTATAGTGTCTCCGCCGCCTTTGGGTGCATAAACATTTTGGTGATATGCGGCGGTGATGCCCTCATCACCAACTTGGGTACCCATGCGGTCGGTCGTCGTGTAAGTGGTACCTGCCTTAAGATCGGGATCTTTATTTCTGCCCTCAGGGTTCCAGTCTTTTGTGGGGGTTATCTCGGTAGAGGCTGTCTCAGTGTGCTCTTGACCCGTAGAGACTTTGCCTCCGCTGACCGTGGTGTCGAGAACGTTCTTGGATTGACCAATCTGTCTATCTCCCCACGTAAATTCTTGCTTAGATTCTTCGCTCAGCATGTTTGCTAATTCTTCTGTTACGATTTGCTTAAGTTCGGAACCTTTAATTTCGGCTTCTTGTAACGGAAACCAATTATCATCTTTATCTTGCCTCCATGGAGTCAGCGGATCTGGATTGCGTTTCTTGCCGTGCGCCCCTACATTTCTTTCCCTTCGTAGTCTATTAATAGTCTCTAACGGATAAGCAATCTCTTTAGTGCGCCTTTTAAGCTGGGTATATCGTTCCGGGTTTATATTTTGAAGATTTGGCTTCGGATCCTGAGCTAAGGCATCTACGATCATACCGGCATCCTCACTTACTGATTCCAGCTTGTACAAAAACTTCGACAATAAATCGTCTAAGATCAAATCAGAACCGGTCAGATCACCGCCGATGTTTTCAAGTTCTTCTTTGAGAACCCTCCTAAGCTCCGCTTTGCTGACTAGTACTTCCATTATTTAGTTAACCTCTTCTCCCACTTCTTGGCCACTTCTGGCTTGTTTGCGTGCATCCATTTTCTTTGTTTTTCTGATTTAAAGGGCATATGTTATTCGATCTCCGGATCGCCTCCCATGGTAGTCTTTACGGCGGCCTGCAGCTGACCTAGGGCCGCTTCTGCATTCCCAGCCTTCAGAAGCTCAATAGCATCCTTTACAGAGGACCTGAGTACTGTTTCTCCCGTGGGTTCGCCTTGAGACGGATCATAAACAATATCGTGACCGCCAATTTGAGTCATGGCGCTAGCTTCTGTTCTTAAAGCCTCTCTGACCAATCTTCTCAGGCGTGTCTTCGAAACTCTCATTTCCATCATGCGTCCAACGCCGGATGGAGCACCTTTGTCTCGTTGCAACGTGGTTAACTCTGACTTAGCCATAGTTAACGTAGCAGGGTCGACGCCAAGCTGATCTAAAAGCGTAACAACAAACTCTCGCTTCTTTTTTGGAGTCGCTTTCGAAAGAGCGTCAACCATCATCCCCAATGCCCTTTGAAGCGGCTTTTCTTGAAATCTAGTAGCTGCCATGCTAGAGCCTGAGGAACCCAGCCCTTTTAAGGCAGAGGACACACCTAGGGCATCTCCCTGTTCCGGTTCTTGCTCTTCTTCTCCATAATGTACTTGGCCAGTCAACGGCGATGGTGCCGATGCTCTGGCTTCTTTAAGCTCTTCGTTGATAAGTGCTATTAAGTCTGCTTTTGTGATTTTCATTGTATTATTCCTTGTTTCATGGCCATACCTCTTCTGGTAACTCTGCCTCTGAGGTCTTTGCGACTTTCATCTGGGCGCTCTCGGACTGTAAAGATCCTGATTGCTTTGTACATGATCGACCATTTTTTGTGCTTGGTCGCCGACTCCGTATGCCTCCAGCACCGGTAGTAGCGCCTTTAAGAATGCAGATGGCATCATAGTATTGCCAACTCCAGCGTCGCCCATAGCAGCCAATAGAGCGGTGTTAAGTTCATACATCCAGAAGTCTTGCATTCCGTCGGCTTCATCTCCCTGTTCCGGTTCTTGCTCTTCTTCTCCATAATGTACTTGGCCAGTCAACGGCGATGGTGCCGATGCTCTGGCTTCTTTCAAAACAGCCTCAAGCTCTTCTTTGATAATCTGTTTAAGTTGTGTTTTTGTGATTTTCATTGCGCATTTCCTTCGGAGAGAGCCGCGGAAATGTCCGGACCATAAGCCCTCATCATTTCTGCATCTGATATATCAGATGCAGGGGCGGGGGTGACCTCTCTTCTATAAAGGGTGGGGTTGCCATGGCGACGATTCCACGCGCGGTGGCGGGGGGCTACTTTCCATCCCTTTGATTCATCGCCGGACTCCGGATCGGCGTAATCAAGGCCGAACATGGGAGGAATCTCGTATACCTTGCCGGCGGAGTCATGATATTCATATTTAGGTTCGGGTGCGGGTGACTGTACAGGTGGCAAATTTGTGTCATTTTCGTTTAAACCTTCATCGAGCATGACCTCATATAACAAAGCTTCAGTAGTCACTCTCTTTAGTTCTTCTCTAGAAATGTTTATTTTTTGCTCACCCAATGATATCGCCACGGGCATGTCTGGGGAATTTTCAAATTCCATGTAGTTCTTAACTGTGTTGAGGTAGTCGGCGGCTTTGGTTAGCTTTGACTGTACCCAAGCTTGCAAGTTGTCATCTAATCCTACGATGCTCTGAAGAGCATCGGCATTTTGCATAATTTGACTAAGCTGAGAAAGGGCCATTTTGCCCTCATGGTCGCCAGTGTGGCCGGAAACATCGCCTTTGCTAAGATCGCTTGGGTGTTGCATTGCGGGAGACTCAGTGTCGCCATTTGGCATATGCTCGCTTGCTGTGCCACAGCCGGTTTCTTTTAAAACCTTGCGTTGCTCAATAATTAAAGATTTAAGTTGGTCTTTGCTATAACTCATTGCATCATAGGCTCCTCAGAGTCAGGGGAAGAGCCGGGCTCATCCTCAATAGAAACTATGCCTTCAGGCTCGCCTGTTAAGCCAAGTGCGTGGTCTCTCATAATCATTGCAATTCTAAGGATATCTTCGTCAACTTCAGCCAAATATCTGTCAAAAACTTGAACGCCTTTTTCACCAAGCTCGGCAAACAAAACTTGTCTGATCCCTTCTTCCATGGCAGCTGCCAGTGCATCGCCAATTCTTTCAGCCTCTGTTGGAGGGAAAGCTTCAGGACCTGAGCCGCGGGGGTCGCTGGGGCCTTTCCATCCGCCGGCTGATAGGCCTGTGCGGTGAGGCGGGTCTTCTTGTTCCCTGACAAGTTCTTCATTGATAATTTCTTTAAGTCTCGCAACAGTGATCTTCATTAGGCGTATCCTCATATATTTTGTAGCTTAGCAGTTAATAAATAGTCCCTTGACGTGATAACGGTTGCTTTTTCTTTTCTTCTTTGAAACACTGATTTCGGCATTGCGCCTACATCCTCGTATCCATTGGTATCAATCTTAAAAAGCTCGACACCGTATTCAAGCAAAAGGCTAGTAATTTTTGATTCTTTTTTAGAGGCGTCGGAATCGAGCGCCATATAAACTGGTGCATCGTTAGACACAATTTTTTGAAACAGCACAGAGCTTTCACGCAAAGTTGAGCCCAGCAAGGGTATCGAATTTGGGCCGGCCCTGATTGCATCAAAAATGCCTTCAGTAATCACCAGAGGGCTGTCCCAGTCGATGTACAGCTCATTAAAACAAATGTCTTTAGACATTGGGGGGTTTTTATATCTTTTGCGATTTTTAATATAGCTTCTCGCCACAAAATAGTTTATCTTTCCATTATAGTTAAAGCTCGGAACAACAATACGATTGGCGTATTCGCCAGTATCGCAAAAGCCGATCTTCCAATGTAAAATATCTTCTTTAGATATGTCGCGCTTAGTGAGATACTTGATCGCCGATAGTGAAGTAAAGGGCGTTGCTTTGTTCGCTAATGACTTAAACTCTTCTGGTAAGGAAATCGTTTCCTGCTCATATGTATCCTCCTTGGCGAACAAGGTGTCCTCAAACTTTGTGATGTCGACACGATTTATTAGCTCATCCCATCGCTGCAGTTGTTTGAATTTTCCGAACTTTCTTACAATTCTTCTTAAATCCTTGCCAGTTGTGTCACAGATCCAACATTTAAAAACATTCTTGTTGACATTGATTGACATTTTTCTTTTTCTATGCTTACAATAGGGACAATGAAAAAGAAGCTCATCATTTGTAATATGAAAGCTGCCTAAAATTTCATTCAAGATTTTTATTTTTTTCTGTTCCATCTTTATATTATAACGCCTTTGTTAGTAATTGTCAAGTATGGCGCCGGCTAAAGCCACAATAATGGCATCGGCCCGATCATCTGTGCCCGGGCGAGGGTTTCCATGGCTCGTTTTTTCATATTTAAACTTGCCCTCATAACGAGCAGAAACCCAGTCAATTATAAAAGTTTTTGCATTAGTTTTCCGCGGTATTTTAATACCAACCTTTGCCCGGGCAGTCCGTGGGTTAATCATTGTTGGGCACGCGTCAAAAATGTTGAATAAGATATAACAACACATGCCATTGAATCTCTGCAGCTTGGCCATTGTCTGGGCCGTAGTCTTTCCGCCCTTGAACATAAGTGCTGGCTCTTCAACATAAACATTGTAAATCACGTAGTGATTGTCTATTTCTCTCATTCGCTGCTCAAATTTTGCGGCACGTTCTTCTAACGGCATGTTTGATTTTAGCTTGATAACTTCGCTAATAACAATGTCGTCGTTCTTGTCTATCACAGCAATGCCGATTTTAGAAGAACTTATGTCAAGTCCTAAATTGTACATATTAAATATCTAATTTTAATTTGAAGGTATACTCGTTATCTTCATATTTTTTGATTGGAGTCGCCACACTGGCGATTGCTATTAAGTTTTTGTCCTCATCATATACGCCAACTTTAGTAATAAACGTTTGCCTGTTAAAGCCGGGCTCCCTATAGTGCTTGAACGATGAGGATATTGTATTTTTTATTAGTATACCACTATTCTCTGCATATTGTACAGAACTAGTTGCCGCATAAATCGCGCCAGTTTGATTATATTGTAAAAACGTCGGATTGTTTGAATAATTTAGTTGTCCCATTTTTGCATGGGCTAGCATTGTTAGCACTGGCGTGTGCATGGTTCCGCTAAAATCAAGCGAATAGCTGGCTGAAGAAGCTGGGGTGCCGGTGCCGTCGGCCGAAAACCCGTCATTCATTGTTGTGCCCCAGTATAGCCATGCTGATTTTTTCTTATTTGTCGGATCGTCAATATAGTCTCTTTGGATCGAGGTATCATCCTCTATCTCCCATGAGCCAGTTAAAAGTATAAATCCTTCATTGTACAAAACTACGCCGGCGACTGAGCCTGAGCCGTTTGAGCCAACAGGGGCGGTTTGTATTAGCTCTCCATTTTTATATAAGTCTGTTAATTCAGCGACGAGACTGCCTGTAATATAGTATGATAATTTAACAGTTCCTTTTTCAATTGAGGAGCCATAGAATATTGACGGTATACTTACAAGGCTGATGTCTTGTGTTTGTTTGTTGCCTAATGATGAATTATAATCATAATGCGAACTCATGGGTTTATAAAAATTTAAAGTGTTTTTTAAAGCATGAATGTGTCGACGAGTTGAATCAGTAATGTATTCTCTTGTCAAGCTTGCGGAAAGCGGATAGCTTCCCGTTATCGTATCGCCATATCCAAAATCAGAATTAAAACTTGTAGTGCTAATAGTTTTGAACGCACTTAAGGTACCATCCTTGGTAACAAAAGGATAAATCAACCCTGTTTGATCGGCGTTGCGATCAACGTTCAATTCATAAAGACTCACACCTTGAATAGCGCCTATGGCTGGTGCGCCAGTGAAGGCACCGGATGATTCGATACGATTATTATAATATACGCTGCCGCTATAAATCAAAAACTTATTTGCGGGGTGCGTTTTTAAAACATTTCTAAAAATGTCAGTTTTTTTAAATTCGTAGTATGGCATGCTAAATTAATTAGTTTTATTAAAAAATATATTAATAATCTAATCTAACACGCAAAGTTAGCTCATTTGTTGGGTCTTTCTTAAGCGGTTCGCTAACCTTTGCTACAGCCAAAAGTTCATTATCGGCTGAATATAATCCCACGGTCGTAATATAAGATGAAGGTGCGTCCGACCTAGTGTTTTTAACTCTAATTTTACTGCCGCTCATATATGTTGGATTAGAGCTATAGTTATAATCATTGTGATTAATTCTACAGAAGTAAATTGTCGAGTTTAGTTCTGTTGTGTTGTTGAATTGAATATTGTAAATTCTTCTTCGTAGTGCATCTGCAGAGCCAGTAATAGAAGAGCCAGTCATCATTTGTGTCATGTTTCTAGCTGCGCCCACGGTTGGCTCAAGCGTGTCCATGATCGCACTTCCGTCAGTAGCAGATATTCTTCCACCTTTGGTGGCGCTAAGAAAAACGGAACCGGATAAGACCACAATTCCTGCTTGGTAATAAATTAAGCCTACCGGCACGTTTTGTACGCCTAATACTCCCGCTGTTTCGTTGACAGCCTGTAAGATTCCATATTCGCCGGCTGGGGAGTTAACCCTGAAATCATTAGACGCGGATGAGTCATGAATTAGCACTCGATTTCCACTTGGATAGGCGTGGCCGCCTGCAGTACCAGACATCATCAAGGTCAGCTGGAATGTGCCCTTTTTAATCTCGTCTTTGACCAAAAGTCTAGAAAAGTTCATAAAATAACATGAATCAATTTTAGTTCCGCCGGCCAGGATGTCACCGTCTTCATCAAACCTTTGGACGGATCCGGTAGCGTCATACCCCATCAACACTTGCGCCATTTGGTTGTAAATGTTGATCTTCTTGCTATTTTGAGTACTTGTCGATGAAGAAAGTGCGCTTTTCGCAGAATAACCGAGTGTTACATCGAAAATGTGGTTGGCAGAGGAGCTAAGATATGGATAATCGTATACAGACTGAAACATCCCATGTGCATAGTTTTTGATGTTTAAGTCTGAGTATGTTCCCGATACAATTGAGCCAGTCATCGGAATTGCTTCGTGCAATAGCGTTCTGGTGGAAACTGTATCGTTGTTCGTTAGTGTTTTATATACTGTGGCCATGTTTTATTCCTATTTTGTTTAAACTAATTTTATGAACCTAACCGGCAAATCTAAAGAATATCCGGTGGTGGCTCCTTGAATGCGTACAGTTGAGTCAATATAATATACCGTAGCCACTGTTTTTCCGTCATTCTTATACATGTTGAGCCTGCTTCCAAGCTGTTGAAAGAGAAAATTACTAGTATTTAATTCTAGAGATGATTGTATTTGAAATTCGCAAATTGTGCCCCTTGGGCCCGCAATTACTTGATCTGGGGCGCCGGCTTTTCTTGAAGTGTTTTCTTTTACAATTTCTAAATCCGTGCCTAAGGAAAAATAATAACTAGCAATATTGTCGTCATCGACGAATGACACTGAAGCTAGACTGTCGTTGACTGAACGTATGTTTCCGAATCTATTGTCGATTTGTATCATATATTGTGTTTCTACCAAATCAGCATCTAATGCTGAAGCTGGTGAAATGATTGCATTTTGGCCCGAGTCTACCGCGTCGATTCCCTGGTCCACTCGAATGCGATATGGACTTTTCCTAGATGCGCCATATATTAGACCATCAATCCTGTTCGTGCCCTTGCCTCCCGCAAACGCTGCTTCGGTGCTTGTATCCACCGCGACCAACATGGAGCCGGATGCGTTTGAGGCTGTATTGGACAAGGTCTGGTTCCACTTCAACACCGGCAAATATAACAAATCGTTCCTAGACATAGAAATCAGTTTTGATTTCATCAGAGACGAATTGTTTGTAAAGGCCTCCAATATTGGTGTCTGCAGCACTTCCAAATCATAATACGAAGAACCGCTAGCGTGATTTAAATTATAATTTTCGTAATTAATTTCGTCGTCGCCGAGTGCAAATTTTACAATTTTAAAAGAGCCATCCGCTCTGGCTAACCTCATTCTTCCTGTGTCTGTTAGTACCGCATCAAGAATGATGTCGCCCGAATTGTCTAAAAATGCCATTTTGTATCATCTCCTGTTAGATAATTAGTATTTTACTTTATAAATACCCAGTTTTTTTGTTTTTATAGTAGGTCCATTAAATCTTCTTCTTCTGTTTTTTGATTTTTGGCTCGCTCATAAAACTCTTTAGTTATTTTTCGGTCATCGCGCTCAAACAAGAGGCCGGCGATGCTGACTCCACTTTCGGATTCGGCTTGACCTAAATTTCTGAATTCATCATCTGTAATTATATGGTTGTGCGCAAAATTCAAATTCAAATCTAATTTTCTTCCCGTAGAGTTAGATGTTAATCTAATTTTGAATCTTTTGTTCCAGATCGCATCATCTTGGTACCCTAGTTGGAGGCCGTCGGAGGCTACTCCCAACGTTCGCGCACTTGTTATCTTGGTGCCCTCCTCATCTAAAAGTCCAGATTTTTTTAGATTAAGCATGGCATGGTTTAGGTTTGGTATAATGTATAAATATTTCTTCAGCGGCTTGCTGCTGGTCCGCAGGACCCTCTCTTCAAATTCAATTGTTTTAATGATAGGGAATACTGCGCCGGCATCGTCTACTATTTCAACCTCATATACTGCACTAGGGTACGATATGTGACCGTGAACGTCAATAGACCTAAATGTATAATAATATTTTATGTTTGGCAAGATTCTTTCAACATACGAAGCAGTCGAAGCTTTTTGAATCGTTTCTTGCGAAACATCAGTATATACAGAGGCTAATTTTGCGTTCTTGAAGTCAGCATAGGATTTAGGTTTCACAGTAGTCCTAAAAATCTCAAACGTTGCGGCCGGGTCATCCGAGCGAAACGTTATAGGTTTGCCCGCTTCTCTTTTTTGCGCTTTTGCAATTTTGCGATAGTGTCGTCTCTCTTCTTCGTTAAAAACAATTGGCAGCAGTTCATACTCGCCAACACTACCTTTAAAATTAAACAGAAGACGGCTGTTGACGCCTCGATATGGAATAATATCTACGTCTGGTGCTACCGGGGGCGTGTCCATCATTAGCTCGGCCTCCGCATAAAGCGGGACTTCAACAACTTTTATTGAAGGTCTTGTAACCGTTGTAAACGTTGCAAGATGGACTTCGCTTTCTGTGCTATTGTTCGTTGCCGGCACTACTTTTGTGCCTGTTGTCAAGTCTTTATAGTAGTACTGATTTCCTAAAACAATCTGATATGCACTGATCACATATGTGTATTCTGTATTATATTTGACCTGTGTATCTATCATTGTCATAAGTTCTTGTTTGCTGCTATTGCATAGGAAGTATGTCTGGATTGGATTGCCGCGGGGCTTTCCTTTGTATTTTCTTATTTTATACACCAACGCCTCATTGTAGCATACGTTTCCTCTGAGGATCGCTTCATAGCTTCTAAAAAAGCTAAGCACAAATTTTCTAAACTTACTTTGAAAAATTAAATCTGTTATTATTTTTTCATAATCATTTCTAATCTTATCGTGCACGGACATAATTTTATTTGACGGGCCGATCATGACAGATGATGCAAGGATTTTGGATATTTCTTCGTCGTTGTCAACGTTATTGGACCACCACTCCAGCAGATCAAAAGTATTAAAATTTTTGATTTTTAAAATCCTATCCGTATTTGGCTTAGGGCTATTCTTAGTGTGCTGGGTGTCGGATGACATGGTAATTTTTTCGTGTGCTTCAAAAAACTTAACCGTTGGCAGCGTACCTCCAACATCATGGGCAGCAACATGCCTCATCAGCCTTTCGCTCAAATTCGTTTCTTTTAAAATCTTAGATATATAAACATTTCGATCCGTTAAGAACTCAACTTTTGAATACATCGGAAATAAATATTTCTTTTCATTATATTCGCCAATATTATCAACAACTTCGTTAGATATTAATACAGATGAATATTTTTGTCGTATCTCTTTATACACATTTCTTCTATTTCTATAAAGTTTAGAAAAATATTTTCCATAACTATTAAAATATCTTTCCGTAGCCTCTTCTTGAAACGTGCTGTGTGTTCTGTTTTTTCTTTTTTGTTTTAGATTTGAGATATTTGATGGCATTTGCGAGCCTAGGCTAACAAGATCATCAACATCTGATTCGATTTTTCCCTCAGAGTCGTTTTTTTCTTTTTGCTTTAGGGCATAAATATTCGGCAACACCTGCTCAGGTATGCTTCTTTGTTTTGTTTGTTTTTCATATTCTTCAATGTAAAAATTGTATACCGGCGTAACATTCGCGGTGTTCACATCTTGAGTTAAGTTTAAAAGCCGCAGTTCGTGTTCGGAGTATGGCAACGAAGTTTCAAAAGCGTGGTCATAATATAGTGTTCCAAGCTTAATATCCGGAAATAGCTCCTTTGTTACATACTCGCGCCATAGCTTATCAGCATGCACAGTTTTTGGGTGCATAAGCGTGCTAGCCTTGATCGTCACCTTCTGCTCAATTTCATAAAATTGTACTGTTTTTTGAACCCTTGGCTCTTCGAATGAAATACTAAATGGAACTTCTGCATTGGGATCTGAGTGTGCGTCAAAATCTTTTTTGACGAACAAAACTGTTTTTCTAGCAGTATTGGCCCAGTACTTTTTTGCTTTTTGTCTAAACCGATCTGATGAATTCAAGTAATTTTGCGCATCAATTAGAATTTTTCTTTTACCTATTGACATTTCAATACCCCATGCCGCCAGAAGAACCGCCTGATGGCGTTTTACTCTTTGTAGTAGCTCGGCTTGTAGATGTGCCACCTGATGGCGGATCATCACTAACTTGGCCTGTAGTCGATGGCGGATCATCGCTAACTTTCTGTTCGTTAAAAAGGTTCCCAGTTTTTGAGACAACATCGCTCACATGAGTTATAATCATGTTTGAATTAATTTTATCAATTTCAAATGTTTGTTTTTCAAGCAACTCAAGTACACCTTCTTTAATTAGTGTATTTTTTGAAAGCAGTTCTCGTCTAATATTAGATAAGTTGAAATTAGATGATTTAGTTGTTTTGGCAGGGATTGTCTCTGTTGGTGCCAGAAGAAAATGCTCATTGTATGTTGGCAAAGAAATTCCTTCCTTATAGCGTACGTTTAACGAGGGGTTACTATAACTCTTTAATCGACACAACAATGTCCTACCTACTGATTGGTTATATAAATCATAGGTAAGTTTAGTCCAAATCGGCTTTTTAACTAAGTTCATATTATTCTCGACCTTCTCATACCCTACAAAAACCTCAACAGTCTTTAGCAACTCAAAATTGAATCTTAAAACAGAATCATTTTTTTCTTTCTCATCAAGTATATCCAGCTGATGTATTGAACTTTGCTTTAAAAACAAAGATTTGACTTGGTTGGGAAGTGGATAAAATTCATTTTCATCAAAATTTTCCATTAAATTATTTTTGTTATTTAAATCGTAGTCTCCAAGATCGATCTTGGTCTGCAAACTAATATTGGAAAACGGGCTATCAGTTTCATCCAATTTAATAGCGGAGTCTTTCAAGGCAGATGCGGCCGAACTTAGCGCGACATTGTTTTCTTTCTTAAATTGTCTTGAGAACCCAACGGTGGCTGAGCCGATATCAGAATTTGTTAAATCTTGTAACACCATGCCTTCCGCAATCATGTTTCTTTGGTCTCCGCCAAAATACGTTCGAACATTTTCGATGCAGCGTTCAACAGTTGTTGGTAAAAATCCGGCACGTGAGCCGGCGTCGCTCTCAGATATGTCGTATATTGTTATGTTCTGTGCATTAAACATCTTTTCCAGATTAACGTACACAAGCTCCTCAATCGTATCCTTTGTTGGAAGATCGATAGATGGCACACCAGTTATGTTAAAATCCATTATTCTTGACTCAAGTTCAAACAAGGTGTCTTTTTGTTTTTCAAAATCGCAGTCAACAAGTAGGTTTACAAGGTAGCCGCCGACTTCAGCATAGGCCGGAGACAGGTATGATAGCTCTGAATTGTAAATGTTGTCATTGGTCACATAAGATTTTGCACCGTGAGCAATGTTGATGCTGGCCAGTGCTTCAGAGCAAAAATATTTCAGAGTCTCTCTTTTAACACGCGAGACGTATTCTTGGCCGGATATCATATAAAGGCCCATGTCTACCGGCGAAGAGTCAGAGTCAACAACGTAGTCATAGCCGGTTAGTTTCAAGACATTAGAATCAAAAATATAATCAAATTCTTTTTTAAATCTAACTCTTTTTCTTTCTGTTGGCAACTTTTTTGGATTCGACCGGGAGTCAACGGCTTTTGGTGCGTCCAACAGGTTTAATACTTTAATGTGCAAATCATTTATTAACTTTGCTATGCGCATAATGCCCTCTGGGTTGCCTGTTTCTGGTTTCATAAGCTTGTTGGCTGTTTTTGAAAACTTTATTATATCAACTCCATGAGTGCCACATGTTATGATGTCTAAAATTTCGACGTATTCTGCAACGGGCTTGATCCAAGGTGCAGATTTCCGAGAACCTAATACTTTAGTTGCGTGAGCATGCGAGTCCTTGGCTTTTTTGCCGCTTTTCAATACTGCGCCGTCAAAACGAAATTGAGATACTTCATGATAATGGCCATTGACAGTGCTGGTTTTGCCTGTACCACTACTATTAACAACGTAAGTGTGCTCATGGTTCGGCACATCTGTTGGATTCTTTTCTCTTGAAGCGGGCATGTAGACTACATCAGTGGAGCCTCGTATTTTTCCGTTGCTTAATATTCTATATTGATTGTTTTTGTGGTTAATAAACGTTTGGCTAAACTTTTTATTTACAGAGTTATAATTGCTATATCCGTTAATTTTTCTAATTGCCTCATTATGATATTCAACTAAACTTTTGCGCGCCATTCGAAGTCTTTCTGATAGTTTTCTTAAATACGGCTGCGTGCCATCTTCCATTACAATTTCAACTTCGTACCTATAAAGGCCGTCTGTTGCGGCCGAGATGTCATAATCAGCCAGTGCATAATGTTTTACGTTGCCATCGATAGACGGGAACACATCAACTTCAGTTATATATCCGGTTGCCATGGCCGAAGAAGTATCTGAGGCCGACGGATCCGATTCGTCAATTGTTTTTCTCTCATCGTCCACAAGTCTACGAGCTGTTCTTAGCCGGCCCGTCTGATCCTCGGTCGTATACACAATAACTTCTTTAGGAATTTCGTGTATTATTGTGCTAACTTTGTTGCTGCCAAACCGGATCCGACCCTTAATTGGTGATCCTAGAGCATTCAAGTGAACTAGATCTTCGACTCGGGCCCGAGAAATCTTCATAAACGATAGTGTGCATGCGTTAATAATATCACGAACAATTTTTAAATTTGGATTCTCTAGCAGCTTACCGTACTCAGTCTTGTCCCGTAAAAACTTTTGATAGTTAAAGCCGAACATAGATCTAAAATTGCCGTGTTTGTCTCTTGTGCCGTATATTTGGGAAAAATACTCATCAAGTCTTTCAAAATCAACAACAGATCTCTCTAAAACTCCAATATTCAAATTTAATAACTTATTCTCTATTATTGTAAATTCAATATCTGCTAGATCGCTTGCCTGGGCTCCTCGAAGATCGTTTATTTTTTGATTATCTATCAGTATTCTTCTTAATGATGGGTGAGATATATCTGTATGTTTTGCGCCGGCCATATAGCCAGCATCTTCATGAAAGTGCACGGGCCCTACCCACAATTTATTTTCAGGAGTCAAAAATACATAACCATTATTATTAATTTGATGTTGATTTATAACCTGCTCGCCGGTGATTGGACCAATGGTGCTCTGTAGGCCAACAGCCTTTATGTTTCCGGCGCCGCAGCCGTAATCAATAGTAATCTGCTCAATATCGATAAATGCGCATGCAAATATTGATATATGTCGTGGATCAAGGTTTTTCAAAATAAATTCTGTTTCAAAGGCTACGTCATATATTTTTTCCCCGTCTTCATCAGTAGTGTAGTCATATTTATTCATGCTATCTTTTAGCGAATTATTGATGTTAATTATTTTTTCAATAGTATACTTTTTATGCTCTGATTCAGCATATAGCTTAGGCTCCAACCCATACTGGCCTGTTTGGATTTGCTCTGTAAATTTTTCACTATAGCTTAAAACTATTCTTAGATTCATATATTTTGTTAGAAGCTCATTGTCGTACCAAGTCCCAACGCCGGATGCGTCTAAGATTTCTTTAATAATCATCTCAACTTTCACAGATAATGATGAAGATGTGGTCGTTTTTGAAAGATAATCGATCCCTTTTGAAACAAACTCAGGATTTCCAAAATCATCATAAACAATATTGGCGCCCTCCACATCATCAATATGTGGGTTGTTTTCAGGCACAATATCGCCGCCCGTATTTTCTAAAGTTATTCGTGTGACAATTATATTAGGCAAGTTGTCTATTCTGTCATAGTAGGACTGTTTGTCGACTTTGAAAGAAGATTGTGGCGAAGAGTCTTCAAGCTCTGTATCCTCTAGTTCGTCAAGAGTGACATCAGTTGAGTTCTCTGGGTCAAACGGGGCGCCATATCTGCTGTTTAAGGCCTTAGAATCGGTCGCAGCAGTTAACCCCTTTTCAGTAAT
>Ga0098061_1000905_pt1 | contig 14533 bp, 23 predicted proteins | sample 22_taG_FD_92579 | JGI IMG/M metagenome (GOLD analysis project Ga0098061, IMG submission 92579) | Marine viral communities from the Subarctic Pacific Ocean - 22_ETSP_OMZ_AT15343 metaG | ecosystem: Environmental > Aquatic > Marine > Oceanic | place: Subarctic Pacific Ocean | collected 2015-01-20 | reverse complement strand
TTGCAGGTCCAGGATTTAAATAAGCAAGTTTTAAGTTATTCCTACAAAGAGATATAAACGCAATAAAGTGATTAAGATCTAGAACGTTTTCTAAAAATTCTTAATCACTTTATTGCTGTTTGAAAAATAATGATAAAAAATAATGTTGATAGTTAAGGGACAATCTTATCTTGTAAATACTTTTGCAGGCATTGCAATTGTTGTAAAAATTACGGGTATTATAGATATTGATTCCGGTGCCTATGAGGCAAAATTAACTAATAAAAATGATATCAAAAGATTATCGAAAGCAGGTGTTCCTGTGACAGAGAAGGATAAAAATTCTACTTTTTGTGTTTTTGATTTCCAAGTTGTGAAGAAAGTAAAAAATAGAAGAAATAGAAAAATTATTAAAAACAAAATTATTTAAAAAAGCTTATATTACGTATTAGAATATACAAAACAAGGGGCTTTTATGAAAGACTATAAAGTAGGTCAAATTTTATTTTTGACTGCAAATCAATCATTAAGAATAGTTCCTGCTCAAGTTGTTGAAGAAGTTATTAGAACAACAATAGCAGGTAAAGAAAAAACTTATATGATTCAATTTCCAAATGAAGAAAAAACTATTCAAGATATAAGAAAAGTAAAGGGTAGTATCTTCACTACAAGACGTGAAGTTAGAAACTTTATGATTAATAATGCTACAATAGCAATTGACAAAATGATTCAAAATGCTTTAAAAATTAGTAATAATTCATTTGAAATTCATGAACAACAAGTAGCTAATTCTGATGATAATGGTTTAATGGAAGATGACCATAATGAAATAAAAGAAGCCACTAACGAATTCGTGCAACAAGATAATGAAAGTGATATAATAAGTGTAGATTTAGGTAATGGTACGTTAGCTAAAATGAATGTAAAAGATCTTGAAAAGGTAGGTTTAAATTGAAAATTTTATTGTTAGATGCTTATAACTTAATTCACAGAGCTAGATCCGGTTATAAAAAAGGAGAATATCCCGTTATTTATAATTTTTTCAGAGGAATTAGGCCAATTATTGAAAAATTTAATCCGGATAAAGTGTATTTTGTTCTTGAGGGAAATCCAAAATTTAGAACTGCTTTAAGCGAAGGAAACTATAAATCAAACAGGGTATCTCCAGGAGATTCTTTTCATCGTCAAAAAGCCTCTATCATCAACATGGTGTCAGGATGTTTACCTTTCGATGTTGTTAAGCATCCTGACTTAGAATGTGATGATGTAATTGCAACAATGTGTGCTGTTCATTGCAAACAGGGAGATGTGTGTACAATTATTTCATCTGATTCTGATTTTATTCAACTTTTAAATGTGTTTGAAACTGTTTCCTTATACAATCCAATTAAAAAAGCTTTTTTCGAAAAACCTGATTATGATTATGTAACATGGAAAGCGCTAAGAGGAGATTTAACTGACAATATTCGCGGAATTCCAGGTGTAGGGGATAAAACTGCTACAAAATTAGTTACAAATTTAAGCAGTCTTTCTGATTTTTTAAAAGATAACGAAAAATTAAGTATTTTTGAAAAAAATGTTAATTTAATTAGACTAGTTGATTTTTCAAATGATTTAAGCGTGTTAGAATATTCTAAAAGTAATAAAGACTTTAATAAGCTTAAATCGATTTTTGAAAATATGGGTTTTAGTTCTATAATCAAAGAAAAGTCTTGGGATAAATATATTAATACCTTCAAGGGTTTAAAATGAATTATTTAAATGAAAAAACACAATTACTATTAAGAAATTCAGGGTTTATTTCTACAGAAGAAGTTGCCTTAAAAGAAGGTGATCTTTTTGTGGCGTTAAATGTAACAACTCAATCAAGAAGAATTCTATCATTATCAGGACGAATTTTAGAAGCAGTTTCTATATCTGAAAATATGCCTTCAATTCAATCTGAATCTTCTAGAAGAATTCTAAAAGGATAGCGATGGAAATTAAAAGAGAAGTTTTCTTTGGCGACGATCTTCATTCAAATTTGAAAAAGGGCGTTGATATTTTATCTGACTCTGTAAAAATAACAATGGGCCCAAAGGGCCGTCTTGTTTTAATACAGCGTGAAAATCAACATCCTATTATAACTAAAGATGGCGTTACAGTTGCTCAATCAATAAACTTAATTGATGAAGTTCAAAATTTGGGTGTGAAAGTTATTAAAGAAGCTGCTTCTAGAACAGCTGAAGAAGCAGGAGATGGAACAACAACTTCAACGGTTTTGGCTCAAAAAATATATAGTGAAGGTTTAAAAATGAAAGCTGCAGGATATCAACCTGATCTTCTGAAGCAAGGTATTGAAATTGGATTAGAAGTTATTAAGACAAATTTAGAATCGCAAAAAAAAGAAGTAAAAAGTAAAGAAGAACTTTTACAAGTTGCAATGATATCATCTAATGGTGAAAAAGAAATTGCAGATTTAATTGTTTCTGCAATCGAAGCATCTGGGGCTGATGGAAGTATTATTGTTGAAGAAGCCAAAGGGTTTAAATCAAATCTTACAGTTGTTGACGGATTTAAATTATCAAGAGGATTTTTGTCACCTTACTTTGTAACTGATAAGAATAGAATGACTTGCGAATTTGAGAACCCTCTTATACTTTTGGCAGATCGTGAGTTCTCTTCGATTCACGATCTAATGAAACCATTAGAAATGGCTTTAGAGGCCTCGAGGCCCATTCTTGTTGTTGCAAATGATATTGAAGGAGAAGCATTGCAGGGATTAGTGCTTAATAAAATGAAAGGTTCATTAAGAGTATGTGCGATTAAAAGTCCAGGCTTTGGATCAGTTCGTCACGAAATGTTACAAGATATACAGACAATAGTTGGAGGTCATATAGTTGATGCTTCGTTTGATATGAATAAATTTGAAATGGAACACTTTGGACAATGTAAAAAAACAATAATACACAGAACTACATCGATGATTATTTCTTATGATAATAACGACAGAAAAAATGAAATTTTAGAGCGTATTGATTCTCTAAAAGAAATACTTGAAAATAACATATTAGAAAATATTGAAAAAGAATTAATAACAAATAGGATACAGCAACTAGCCGGCGGAATATCAATTTTAAGAATAGGCGCTGCTACAGAATCAGAGTTAATTGAAAGATATGATAGGGTTGATGATGCTTTACATGCAACAAAAGCAGCAATGCAAGAAGGTATACTTCCTGGTGGCGGTGTAGCATTAGTGAGAACAAGAAAGGCAATTTTTGATGAGATAAAAAAACAAAAAAATTCTGATATTAATGCTGGTTTAACTATTATGACTCGTGCTTGTTGTGAACCTTTTAAGCAAATTATTAGAAATGGTTCTAACTCTCCTGAGGAGATTTTGTCAAAAGTAATTAATTCTAAGAACGATATGGGATATGACGCGCGAGAAGATAAATTAGAAGATATGTTTGAAATAGGGATAGTAGATCCGTACAAGGTTGTTCGTTGCGCAATAGAGAATGCAGTATCAGCAGCAACAATGTTATTGAACGTTGAATGTTGTATGATAGAATTTAAGAAACAAGTGAATGATAGTGATAATTATCTTTAAGAATTAACAATCTTTTTAGAGATAATCATTATGAATAAAAGAGAATTAGAAGAGCTTGAATATATTATTGAGTCTGCCTTTAAGCTTCAAAAAAAATTAACACCGTGCGTAGTAACTCTTAAACTTCAAAGAGATACACATGTTCCTGATTTAATGACAAGAATAAGAATATTACCATCAGTTGCTGTAGTTGGTCAAAAACAAAAAGTTGACAGATTTGCAGACGGAGATGCAAGACTACAAATCGGAATTAAATTCTTGCCAAGGTCAGAAGTAATTTATGGCAATATTAAATCCTTAGCTAAGATGATTAAACGTCTCCCGGGCGTTTTAACAATAGCATTTGATTCTTACAATAAGAAAAAAATAACCATAAGAGGTCGAAAAATAATTTTCTAAGGGGGTGTAAATTGTAAATTCCGTGATTATATTTTATCTGTACTTATTATAAGTACTTTATTTTTATATAACTTTAAAAAAAACAAAGTGAGGGGTATATCAATGAAATATAACGAAGATGAATTGACACGCTTGAGTGACTATGAATTAAACAGACATTTTTTGACAATTAGATCAAAGATTAATTCGCACAAAAGAAAAAAAGAAATTAATAAAAATCTAGAAGTATACTATTGCTACATCTATAGAGAACTAGAAAAACGTAATAATTTTCAAATGAAGCAATCAGTTTAAAGTAAACAATTAAAATTTAATGATTTTCATGTAACTTTATTATTATAATATTATAATATTGTTGTAATAAAAACTAAAAAACTAAACTTAGGAAAAAATTGTATACTAATAATTTAAAGTCTTATTTTAAGCAAGTATCAAATCACCCATTACTAACAAAAGAACAGGAAGTTGAATTAGCAAAAAGAATAGAAAAAGGAGACAAAGTAGCTCGTGAAGTCATGATTAAATCTAATCTTAGGTTAGCTATTTCACTTGCAAAAAAATATTCAAATTACGGCTGCAGTATAGAAGATCTTATTCAAGAATCAAATATTGGCCTTATAAAAGCAGTTGAAAAATTTGACTGGCGCCGTGGTTTTAAATTTTCAACATATGCTTGCTGGTGGATTAAACAATCGATTACAAGACATTTAACAGCAAACAATACACTTTTAAAAGTTCCTGCACATACAATTGCTAGTGCTAGAAAAGTTTGGCATGTAATGAAAGAGTATGAAGAAGAATTTGGTTCTAAACCATCCATAGAAGAAATTTCTGATATTTTATGTATTGACTTGAAACATGTTAAACAAGCAATTGAATCAATAAAAACTAGAAATTTAGCGTCAATTGACATGAAACTCAATGATGATACAAACAAGACACTAGCAGATATTATTCCTGATAATTCTCCACCTATTGACGTGATGTTAGATAATGTTATTATTAGAAATAATATTACAAAAGCTTTGAAAACTTTGTCTAAGAGAGAAGAAATGGTTTTGAGACTTCGTTTTGGAATATCAGATATTTCTGAAGAAGATGATAATATTTACGAATTAAATCTAAAAAATATATAAAGTTAGGAGAAAACAATGCCAATGCCAAAGGGTCACATATCTATTAATGGTAATGGAACAGCAAAAGAATTAGGGGGTATTACATACCACGATGTAGCAAAAATTATGTCTGACAAAGGATTTAAAATGAATCATTCTACAGCAAGGAATGTTTTCATTACTTCTTTAATTAAAATTGCATCTTCAATTACTGATGTATATGATATAGATATGAGTTCAAAAGATTTAAAAAAAATCGCAATTGATCCAAGGTTTCAATCAGCTATATCAGAATTTATGAAAATGAATACAGATGATCGATGATTTACTAAACAATATAAATAATGAAACTGAACTTCTAGAAGCAGTTTGTTGGGATGATGATGAGCTAGCGAGATTGATTCAATATTTGAATAGCATTTTTGAAAATGAAGATATAAAAAATTTTAAAAATATACTTTTAAATCTTGAAAAAGAGTTTAATGCTGATGTTAAAATTTTATTAGAAAAGTTATTTGAAGAAACTATATTCATCAATAATATGCATACATCATCAAGTGAATTTAATTAAAAAAGATGATTTAAGCTATGTTATTGACAATTTTTGATAAAAAACAATCTTTAAATTTAAAAAAAGGAAGTTTAGTTAGAAATACAAAAGATGATATGCTTGGTGTGTTAATTAGGAATTCCTTCCATGATGGATATTATTATGTTTTTTCTAAGGGCTATTTGCAGGAGTGGCATATAAGTAATATAGATGTTGGACAGCATGGAAAATCTCAAAAAACAAGGAATAATTCAGTTATCTGAAACTATTTTTTTTGATACATTTTCTAGAACATTTGTTGTCGCAACTGGCAAAGTAACAATCCATATGACGCCTGATGAATATTTCATTTTAAGTAAAGATATTATAACAGCTTCAAAAGCGGCAAATGCAGTTGTTACATTGACTTCTATTATCGAAAATAATATTAACAGAAATAAGAAATAGTTTATTATATGTAATATTTATATTGGAAAATTATTTAGGAGATTATTATGGGATTAAAGTGGCCTCAGGCTGGTCCAAATCATGTGCCTTCTTATCAGGCATCTGGAATTCCTTATGTGACATCATCAGTTTCTGGAGAGGTACCACAGGCTGCGAATACGAAGGCACCAGTTAATATTAACTTCCCGTACGTTACAAAATTTGTGACAGTTAATAACACGGGTACTAATGACTTAAGAGTTGCATTCACATTTTCAGGTTCGTATGCACCAGGAGAAGTAACAACAGAAAACTTGACATTGCCGGCCGGCCATAAAAGAAATTATTTTATCATTAAGGAACAAGAAGCAGGCTCCATGCAGACTGTTACATTTGATGTTAGATGTAAATCCATATTTTTTCTTGCTGATAACACAGGAACAACTGATTTTTCACTTCTCGCAGGTCTTACAACAATTCCTATAAAGAATTTTCCTACACTTACAGGAAGCCTTAACGGAACCGGTTCTTTTAAGGGTGTTGGCTAAAAATTGTATATAAATTTTTTTCCTATAGCGGCTGTTATAGGAGATTTAGTGTCTATTAAATCATATTATAAAAGACCTTATATGAACAAATGGCCAGTTATCACTATGATAATAAAAGGACCATTTGATTCTGATCAGTTTTTAAATATGTTAAGAAATATTAATAAAGATTTAAATTATCAAGAAATAGAATATTATGTAAGGTCAATCCCGAGAAGGATATATGTGGGAACTTGTAATGGTAAATTAATTTATTTTCACCAAAATGATATTTTAGAACGTTTTTAAAAGAGAAAAAAGAGAAAAAGATGAATGAAGAAGATATAAATAAAATTGTAAAGTTAAGAACTGATTTAATTACAGAATATTCTAAACTTAGAGATTATAAAAGAAATGAAAAAGCAATCATGTTTGAAAAACAGCATGCTTCAGTTATACATGCAACAATTGTTAGAATTGACAATATTATTGGAAAATATGTTAATTTTAAAGATTAATTAGCATATTTTTAGAATTAAATCTCTCCTTATCATATGTAAAATAAGGAGGGTTTATGAAAAGCTTTACAATTTTATTACTTGGGATCTTTTCTTTTTTAGCCGGCTGCTCTGATCATACTATATCAAAAATTGAAATAAGAGAAGCAAAGATACTGGTACACCCTACTTCAATTGATTTTGGAAATCTAAAATCAGGTGAAGAAACAAAATTAAAAAGCTTTACAGTTATTAATGTGGGAGACGATACTTTAAGGGTACAGTCTCCCATTTTTATTGATGGTTCTCCAAGTTTCGTATTGACTGATCCGGGAGAAATAGAATTACTTCCAGGAACACTTGCAGAAGTTTTTGTTGAATATAATCCTGAAACATACGAAGACGTTTCAGGAATTATTGAGATTATATCAAACGATGTAAATGGTTCGATAGTTGATGTCACTTTGATGGGAAAAGGTGACGCAGCTATAATGTCAGTTACTCCCGAGGTTTATGATTTTGGTGATTTGACTTTAGGCTGCTTAAGAGAAGAAACACTTACAATTAAAAACGATGGAAATTTAGATTTAGAAATATTCGATATTGCTCGTTTGGTAACACAACCTCAAGACCTAGATGTATTTTATGGATCGCTTCCAGATTTTCCTTGGTCAATAAAGCCAGGCCAAGAAATAGATTTGTTTTTGGAATATGAGCCCGCAGATATTGGATTAGATGAACAGATACTAACAATCAATAACAATGATCCATTAAAAAAATTATTTGATGTGAAGCAAGAAGGGTTAGGAATAGAACAGCCAAAAGCATCAGATGCATGGACTCAAGAAGAAATATCTTCATTGGATATCTTGTGGGTTATTGATAATTCATGTTCAATGTATCCATTTCAATCTGAACTGGCAAATCAGATGGATTCTTTTATGACTAGTTTGTTGACTTTAGGGCCCACATTCAATATGGGTTTTGTAACGACAGACAATTTTATGCTTGTTGATGATACAATAATTACAGAATATTCAATGGATCCAACCTTTGAAGTTCAGTTAGTTATTTCAAATATAGGAACAGGTGGTTCGGCATTTGAGCGAGGAATTGAGCAAGCTTATCTTGCTTTAAATAATGTAAATTCTGCTGCTCCAGGATCTCTATTTTTTAGGGACGAGGCTCAGCTTGTTGTAATTTACTTATCTGATGAACCTGATCAATCTGACGATTACACTACGTTTATTCCCTTGTTTGATGCAATCAAACCTACGGGAATGCTTACAATGTATGGCGTTATAGGTGACTATCCTTTTGGATGTGCTTCAGCAGATTTTGGTGCGGGTTATTATGAAATTATTCATCATTACATCGGTGAGTGGTATTCAATATGTGCTCCTGACTGGGGGTTGCAATTAAAAGATTTGGCATTGAATTTGGCGACAAAACGTAAATTTGAATTATCGAATACAGATGTCGTAGATACTTCAATTAAAGTATATGTTAACGGACAAGAAAAGACTGCAGGATGGTTTTACGATGCTATAATCAACGCAATAGTATTTGAAGAAGGATCTATTCCGACAGTTGGCCAAACAATTTCTGTTGACTATAACTTAGTGGGATGTTAATGAAAAAATTATTTATTGCATTTGTGTTAACTTTAAGCCTAATCGGGGGTTTTACAGTAGGAACAGCATTTGAGTTAGTTTATGAAGCTTCAACATTTCATCCAATTCATTGGAACAAAAAACCTATTTTAGTCAATTGTTACGGCGAAGATTTGCCGGTTGGGAGAGTTAAAAATGCAATAAGCTTCTGGAAAAATTATGGATTTCATTTCGAAAGATACGTGCACAGACCATTGGATAAATTTTGTGATATGAATTTTGCGAAAGGATATGTCGTAATAAAAAGAGACAGCGGAAAATACATAAGTAGCGATGACAATAGAACTTTAGCAGCTACAAAAAGAAATTATTCTGCATTTATTATCACATCAGCAGAAATTCATATGAAATTTGGAACACATGATTTAGAAAAACTTTTGGAACATGAAATAGGACATGCGTTGGGAATGGGTCATACTGATATTCCGAATCATATAATGAATCCTGTTTTAGAAAATATGAGCTTAATATACTGGGATCCATGAGATGTATTCTAATTTTACGAAGAAATAACTGGTAATTAAGTTAGTTTACAAAATCAAATTTCCAAACTGCTGTTAAGACAACATCGTTCGGTGCGCTAGTAGGGTTGACTGATATACACACAATTTCACCTTCACCAAAGGCAGCGTTACTTGTAAATTCTGCTTTGTAAGCAGTATTGGCAGATGCTATATCAACTGTAATAGCTTCTGTAGCTGTTGTGCTTACATTAGCTGTACCATCTGAAGCTTTGTGAAGTGCGATATCTGTACTATCAGCCGCAGCTGCGGTTCTTATAGTGACACTTTCCAAAAGACCTCTAGCTGGTACAACAAACCTATTGTTCACGCCAGGACTACCTACTTGGCCTGATGTATCAAATTTGACATATTTTTTACCTGTTCCGGTAGAATTAAACTTGTGTGTTGTTATTTGACGTTGCCTTGCATATAAACTACCCGAAATTACAACATCACCTCCAAATATCGCAGTTCCTCTATCAGTTGCAGAATCTTTTGAGTCTATAGATCCTGATACCCAAAAGTTATTATCATCCCCAATGTTGGTATCACCAACGCGTACGATATCCTCTGATGAGTGTCCTGCATACAATTTTATTAGTTCATCATTAAGAAGTATTTTTGTTGTAGTGTCACTATCTGATGACCGCCTAATTTTATCAGCGTATAAATCACCTCTAGCTTTTATATCACCATCTACGTCCAATTCAACTGTAGGTGTGCCTACACCGTTGATGCCTACCCTGCCTGTAGATCCATCACACTTAAATAAAGGGTTTCCCTCGTTTGAGCCATTACCCTTGACAATAAAGTCAACATTGTTTCCACCACCGTTAATAGTAACTTCGTGAGGGGCAGAAGATTTTTCTTCAATATCAAGGAATAGTTTCGCGCCGGCGTAAAATCTCATCCTATCGTCACTAAAATTTATGTAGGTGTTGTCATCACCATTATGGTAAATGTATTGATCTAAGCTAATGTTTCCACTTACATAAAGATGCGGGTTGTCGCTGTCTGAGCCTGAAACAACAATTCCTTCACCAAATTTCATTGTTGCAGTTCCCATATTTTTTATTTTTGCCATTTATAACTCCTGATAGTATGTATAATTATATTTAAGAATCGATTTCTGTTATTTAAGTTGGGACCATGAAAGACTATGTGAGATTAGTTATATCAGATCTGCATCTGGGCAGTTATCATTCGAAAGAAGAATATGTCTATCAACTTTTGAAATATACAGAATTTGATGAGCTCATATTGGCAGGTGATATTATTGATTTTATTAAAATACCAAGATTTACAAAAACAACTTATAAAATAATTAATTATCTTGCTTCTTTAGACAAAAAAATCATATACATAGTAGGAAATCACGATGTTTCTTTTAAAGAATTTATAGATTCTAATTTAAACAATATAGAATTTAGATCTTCATATGAGTTTAAGTACAGAGATAGAAAGTATAGAATTGAACATGGTGATTCATACGAGAAAGGAATGATACATCGTCAATGGTTTATGAACGCATTTTCAATTTTTCAAGATATTTTTGAAAGATACTTTAATATCAACCTCGCCGCGTGGCATGTCAAAAGAAATGAAAAGAAAAGAAAGCTTATAAGAATATGGGATATTATCAAGTGGAATGAAGATGCTGATGTATTTATCATGGGCCACACTCATAGGCCAGAAGTTCTTATCTGGGTTGACGATAATGAAAATATAAAAACCTATGCAAACACTGGCGATTGGATTGATAATTGTACGTACATACTGATCAAAGAAGGTCAGCTTAGGTTAAGAAAATGGAAGACAAAATAACTCATTTTTTCAGTATCCAGATGACCTATTCAATGATTAGCTTTATCATAGGTCATGCTTTAGCCTGGTATTGTCATAATGGACAATTAGTTTGGGAATTCTGGGATAATAGGCCTTTTTTATCAAATTTAGTTTTTGGTATGCCCGCAGGGGTTGCATTTTGGTATGGGACAAAATTTTGTATGGAGGCGTCAGGTGAACTTTGGACAACAAGATTCATGGTATTTGCTTTGTCGTACGTCACATTTCCAGTCATGACATGGTGGTATTTAAACGAGTCAATGTTCACATTCAAAACAGGAATTTGTACATTTTTAGCTTTTTTGATATTATTAATACAGATTGCTTTAAAATAGGATAGGTATTATATGAGCAAGAAAATGACGTGTACCCCTTTAGAAAATCTGAAGAGTAAGATTAACTTTAAGGGCGGATTTGTTAATGCACACGCACATTTAGACAGAGCTTATACAATTGACACTCATTCACTTGAGCATACAAATGATCATCTTTTTGAAAAATGGGAATATGTTGATCGTATAAAACAAGACTCAACAAAGCAAGATTATTTTAATAGAATTAAATATGCAGTTAAAAAGCAGATAGGCTTCGGTGTTTCATCTTGCTTAACATTTATTGATGTTGATAACATAGTTTTTCACAATGCTCTAGTCGCGGCCAACGAAGTGAAAGAGCTTATAGAAACTTCGTATGACTTTGATCTTATGATTGCTTCTCAGGCACTAAAAGGAATCTGTAATATTGAGTGTCGTCTATTATTAGAGAAAGCTCTAGAGCTTAATTTCATAGATATTATTGGCGGACTTCCAAGAGCTGATAAAGGAAAGGAAGCAGAGCATTTAGACACTCTATTCTACTTTGCAAGAAAGTACGGAAAGAGAGTACACGTTCATGTCGATCAGTTAAACAGCCCTTACGAGAGAGAGACTGAGTTATTAGCCAGGAAAACAATGGATTACGGATTGGAGGGAATGGTGACAGCAGTACACGGTATTTCACTTGCTGCGCATCCTATCAAGTACAGAAAAGAAGTTTACAAGATGTGTCAGGATGCAGGTCTAAGTTTTGTGACATGTCCAAGCGCATGGATCGATCACAAGAGAAATGAGATGCTAGCACCGATTCACAATTCTGTGACACCTGTTGAAGAACTTTTAGAGCATAATTTAACTGTCGCTCTCGGCAGCGATAATATTCACGATGTCTATAAACCCTACGCAGATGGAGATATGTTTTTCGAATTGCGATTACTTTTGGAGTCTTGCAAGATATATAATGAAGATGCACTTGTTAAGATTGCCACAGAAAACGGTAGGCGAATTATAGGATTGTAGACATGGAAATGAAATTAATAATGGAGGGTTGGAGAAAGTTCCTCAATGAGGGTGATACATTAACAGCAGCAATCTTTGACGATGGGGCTGTGAGCTTTGACAAAGATATAAAGTTAGTCGATGCCACGATGAGAGAAGGAAATGATCCTGCCTCAAAACAGAGAGCATATGTGTTTAACATAAATTTGGGACCGTTTGGAAGCGCAAAAGCTTATTTTACACCAAAAAACTCGTGGGTGTATTCTGAGTCTGGAGATCCTAGCGATATCAAAAAGGCTTTAGAAAATTTTTGCTCCACATCTGCGTGGGCCAGCACCGCTTTAGAAGATATAACAAGCAAAAAAGAACGTCTTAAAAAATGCTCAGAGCGCGAACCTAGAAGAATATTAAAAAAGATTTTACATTATCTCACAACGAGTATTTTAAACTTAGAAAAATATTTAAATAGTGAAAGAATTCAAAATCTCTTAAAGAAAAAACCTCATCCCGATGTTGCTAAAGAATTGAATCTTGATTCTGATGCAACAAACGTCGATGTTCTAAGAATAACATTTGATTATCTGCCTAACCATCTTAAGTGGATTGTAATTACACCACAATCGAAAAAAATAGTTACTGGTTATCACTCCGGAGCGTCTACGACTGATTTAAATCAGATGATAAAAGAGCTGAGGGATAGTGTAGAGCATGGTATAACAATATCGACAGAGGATGGTCTGATAGCAGATGCGTCTACTATGAAACATGAATTTAATCATCTCAAAGATTTGATATTCAGGATTATTAACTGGGGTGCAGGACAATATGATTATGCAGCTAGCGGTGATGAGGTAGAAGTCGAAGTAGATGTAGGTGCCGGCCGAACCCAAAAAATTTCTATATTAGATGCTGCAGTTGATGAGACCACTGCAATGAAGAGAAAAAAGAAGCTTCATGATGCATTTAATACAGATGATGGTGTAAAAGCATCTGTCAATAAAGAGGTACACGAGAAGATCTTAAATAATCTCAGAGTTATTGGCACAAATGAAAAGCCTAAAGGGCAACAGCGACTCTTCCTTTATGGGAATTTATTGCATCTTCTTCGCAAAGGTCATATGGAGGGCATAACACAAAGAACAATTGTAGAATTAGGAATGAAACTGGGAATCCCTTCAACAGCAAATATGACAAAAGGAACAAAAGAGTATAAAGCGCTCAGAAGCCAATGGCTTAAATTCGTAAAAGCTTTTTTAGATTTAGATACTAGCATGATTCCATTGAAGTACTATAGAAATTCAGATATTCAACGTATTTTTATTATTTTAGATAATGCTGGTCTTGAAGCAGAAATCATCTTCCGATATCAGGAATGTTGTATTTAAATGACAGATTTTAAAGAGGGTGACATGGTAGTCGCATCAGGCTACACAGACCGAATGGTTGGAAAGAAAGAGAATCACCATTCTTTGGCAAAGGTTAAGGCAGTTGGAAAGCATGATTTGTTTCTTGAGTCATTTGATTATCGTGTGTCAAAAAAGATTTTTAAGTTATCAAAAAATCGATGTACAAGAGTCAATATAGATTCTTTGAATTTAAGATCAGAGACTGTTAAGCCTAAAATCGGAGACATTGTCTTGAGCTATGTTGAAGACTTTGGAAGGACACCTGAAAAGCTTATCGGAATGCTTGTAGAGATAGAAGACAAACCAAACAGAAAAGTTAAGGTAAAGTTAAGGGTGGGAGATAAAGAGCATATTGTAAATTATAACTCTTTGATAGTCATTGAGTGAGCTAAAAAGATAACGCCACAATGACCAGGTTGTCTTTCTGTTCAACTGTTTCTTAAATGTAATTGTTTATATAGGGCTAATGTAAAAAGTTCTTTATATTTACTTTCTCGCCATACTATGTATAACAAATACATTAACAAATGAGGTAAATAAAATGATTACTGCAATGGGTGATGTGATGCGAAGAGCACATGAAAAAGGATGGATAACTACTAGGGACGGTAATGTCTCAGTTAGGAGAAAAGGCACAGATATAATGTACATTACTCCAAGCGGCACACGAAAAACAATTTTACACCCAGAATCTATGCTTAAGGT
>Ga0098061_1000903_pt1 | contig 14540 bp, 22 predicted proteins | sample 22_taG_FD_92579 | JGI IMG/M metagenome (GOLD analysis project Ga0098061, IMG submission 92579) | Marine viral communities from the Subarctic Pacific Ocean - 22_ETSP_OMZ_AT15343 metaG | ecosystem: Environmental > Aquatic > Marine > Oceanic | place: Subarctic Pacific Ocean | collected 2015-01-20 | reverse complement strand
TCAATCTCTGCTTCATAAAAGCCGCCGCCCTCATCAGCGAGTCTTTGCCTCTTTTGCTTGACTTTGCGTGTGGGAAATTTGTTGGAGGTATGCATGCCTCCCTCCCACGGGACTAACTCACCAGCCTTCCAGCCGTCTTTCTTGAGGATACGAACAACCTTCTTTAAGTTTAAGGCATCCTCGGAATCAAACGGCATTGCCATGCGCATCTTGCCATCGAACAACTCATCAAATGAATAATCCATGACCGATGCATCGCGCATCCATCGTTGAATTTTATCCGCAGTGTCGCGTGAGATCTCGTTTAACACCTTAATTGTTTCGATTTTGTGCACGGCTTCGTCAATGATTTGCTCGGGTGACTTCGCCTCTCTCAGCAAATAGCGCTTGTACTGGCTATAGAACCTTTCCATAAAAAATAACCTCATAATACTCGAAGATACAATAAATAGTTGTTTTAAAACTATAAATACAAAAAAGGCCCACTTATTGTGGGCCCCTTCCATAGTCATCCTCGATCCTCACAACATCGTCCATATCCGGCGACGATACCTCGACAAGCGTACACCCATCGGAGGGTGCGGCAAAGCGATGCACCTGATGCGGCAAGATCTCCATAGACGATCCTGGCCTCATTATAATCTTCTCGATGTCAGGAGCAGATCCCAACTCTAGTACCAACACTCCATCCAGCACGTAAATACTCTCCATCTTTTGTTGATGGTATTGCCTAGAAAGTCTATGACCGGGCTCAATCCGGATAATCTTCCCAATGTACTTTTCATTAACAGCCCATCGGATTTCGTGCCCCCACGGTTTTTCTACTTTCATATTATCTCCAAAAAAGTTGTATGCCAACGATTAAAAACGACAACAAAACACAAATAAAAGTTTTCGGCACAAACATGCTTTCGCCCATAAAGTACCAAGTTAGCAACGGGAACGTTAAATATGACATTCCAAAAATCAATAGTCGGGGGCCCCACAACTCGTTCATTTCGCCAACCACCATTCTTACACCATACCAAAAGCAAAAGCTAGCTGGGACTGCAAAAATAAAAATAGCAGGCACGGGCTTATCCTTCCACCATTCCCAAACAAATTGAGAATTTAGCTGGAACCAAACCAAAGACTGGCCTATAATAAACAACAGGCAGCCAAAAACAATATTAGGCATAACTACTTACCAAATAACTTGAACGGCTTTTTGAGGCATATGCGTACCAGTGCTGTGATCTCCACGCACCAAAGCTACGATAACTTTGTTGGGCAGTGCTGTTGTTGCCTGCTGGTATGCGATCTTGCTATCGTGCGACAAGCCCGATAGAACATGGCATGTGGCGCATTCAAGCGCCGGATCAATCAATATTACTGTCCAAGGCATGTGTTTCATCCCCTTCCTCGTTATTGGGGTTTAAGTAAGTATGCAAATCATCAAAGCCGCCAATCAAACTTTCGACAGACCCATCGAGCAGTTGGCGTTCCACAACAATCGGCACAGTTGGCCACTCGTATTTTTCCGTAAGCGTGGTGCGCATCTCACCAGAGGCTTGAGAGAAAATATAGTTAATATTTCTCTCCTCCAGCAAAGAAATTGCGCGCACACAATACGGGCATGAAACTATGCCATGCACAATAAAATATCTACCCTTCATTTTTATCCCTTTAAGAGCTGTCTTTGAGCCTGCAGGCGTTCCTCAACAACTGCAGGAGTTCCCACAACCGTGATGTCAATCCCAGATTGCCCACGATTTAAGTGAATCATGGTAAAGCCTTGACGCTCATCAAGCCCTGCTGGCATACAACCCTCATTTAGTTTTTTCATTGCAGATTCATCCTCACGAATGCATACCACGTGCTGTGGATTGATAAAAACCTCACGCAGCGTAAACATGACCGAGTGGCCGGCCTGAATGCCTGTGAACCTATTGTTTTCCTTAACTTCAATAAACTTAACCATTAGCCCTCTTTTGTCTCTGTCGGAAACACATCTTTATTATTGATAAGCCAGTGTTCACCATCAAAAAAAACCTTAGAACACGACCAAGCATCGGCACAATCCGCCTCAGTCACAACAACGTATTTTGGAGTACTCACATACGTGTACCTATATGTTGAGCCGGCCGGGTTAGTCATCCATAATTTAGCGCTTGATGGTACCCAAGCTAGCTGTCCGTCACTAAGCACTCTCGTCCTCCGATGTCTCGGCGGCCGATTCGGCGACCTCTGGTAGTACGACTTCCTCATCGAGTGTCTGCTGTACATCCTCTAATATTGCGGCTGCATGTTGTAGCTGCTCGGCATTTTCTTTAACCGATTCGCCAACTTCATTAAGTCTCTCCATAGTTTCCTCTGGGTTTGTTTTCGCCTGATAGTATCCGGCATAAATTGACATCAAATCATTTAAACGACGATCAATGTCTGTAAGCTTGGCTCGTACGGTTTCCACAGAACCAGCAATATGTTGTGCGTGTGCGATTGAGTCGCCATCCCTAAGATACTGCTCTTGATCAAGAGCGACCTCGGAAACGTTAATGAGTCGCTGTGACACCTCTCTAAGCAGCCCGTTGACTACTTCTGGAATCTCATCCAACTCAACCGAATAACAAATATTAACTCGCATTTTTACCTCCTTGTATTATAGTAACAAATTGTGTGTTAATTGTCAATAGTTTTTATTATATTTTTTTAAATATCTTTCTTCAATGATAAGCGGGGCCCCTTGACCAACTGGCACCACCATGTAACGCTTTCCGCCGGCGGCAGAGGATACAATGGGGGCGGCGCGTTCTTTAACAACCAGCAAAGGTGTAGATTCTAATTCAAAAAGTGACAGCTTAGAAATTGCCGGCTTTCTAAGTGAAACCAGCGTGCCTTTATTAAACTTGCAGGGACTGTCGTGCTCCTTTAATACGCGTTGAGCATACTTGTTATTAACAAGCCTATCATACTGATCGCCCGAAGGGATGTAATCTTTATGATTTAGAATACGAAACGAAAGGTCGTTAAAATAGGGAGGGTTATCAATATAGTACTGCGCACAAACTTTAGCTTTTTCGAACTTAGCGGCACTCCACTGGGCGGCCGGTGGGTGTTCAATGTTGTCTGATGTTTTCATAGAGCCTCCGCCATAAGTTAGTTCTATCTTTCTCAATGCTGTAGCTTGCTGTTCGGTGATTTCTTTTGCACGGGCCCATGATCGTAAAGACAAAACAAACTGTCTGGCGTATGGACTCAAGTCACGCGCCAATAGGTGTTCAATTAATTCAATGTCTTCGCGGTTGTTCTCCATAACTCATTGTGCCGTAATTGTATCCCATATTTGCTTGATAGCCAAGGCCACCACCGTTGAAAGCACTAGCCACTGTACTTTTGCTGTCGATGTGCGCCACTGTTCAAGGGCGCGCAATCTTGCATAAAGGCCCTCATCTGGGTTGTAGACTGCTTCTCTGATTTTAGAAATATCTTCTTCAATCTTTGAAATATCTTCAGCCATCTGATTTTGTTTTTGGCTTAAAAGCTCAATGCCAGACAAAAGCCTCTCAAGCTTGCCATTAAGTTCAATCAGGGTATCTGTGTGGTTAACATCTTGCATCTTATATTAAGTAGTAAATTAAGTACTATTTAGTTTGAATAATGGCATAATTGGTAGTGATCAGGGTACTGGCGACCGATACGGCATTCCGTAGCGCACATTTGGTAACTTTTGCAGGGTCAATAATGCCAGCCTGAATCATATCGCACTCTTCGCCAGTTGCAAAATTATAACCATTGGAAAGTTCCATTGCTTCAGCGGCACTCTGAATGATATCCGGTGACTTACCGGCGTTGATGGCCATCTGTCTAAGCGGTTCACACACAGCCTTTCTAAGCAACTCGACACCAAGCGCTTGTTCGTCGTTGTCGGTCGTAACATTTAACTGTTGCGCACACCTAATGAGAGCCATGCCGCCGCCGGGCACAATGCCCTCAAGCCTAGCTGATCGGACGGCCTCTAGTGCATCCTCGATTCGGTGCTTCTTTTCAATCATTTCGACCTCAGTAGATGCGCCGACACGGATAATAGCAATCCCAGACGCGAGCCTCGTTATTCTATCCTGTATCCTCTCACACTCATAAATAGACTCGGTATTCTCAAACTCAGCTTTAAGCTGTTCGATGCGCCTCTCAACGTTCTCATAGTCGTTGTTGCCGCCCACGATTGTAGTGTGACTCTTCGTTATCTCAACACCGTTGCATTGGCCCAAGTGTTCCAGCTTGACATCTTGGAGCCTAATATCATTCTCTCTCGTAATAAAGGTCGCACCAGTTGTTAGCGCCAAGTCTCTCAAAACGTTTCGACGTTCTTCGCCGTATCTGGGGGCTTTGATGGCTGCGACTTTCAGACTACCGCGCATTGAGTTCATGATAAGCGCGGCTAGTGCCTGACCTTCAACGTCTTCAGCAACAATAACTAGCGGCCGGGCCTCTCTTGCAACAACCTCAAGGACTGGTAACATTTCTTCGACGGCAGATATCGTTCCATCGGCGACGAGCAGATAGGCGCGTTCATAGTTAACAGTGCCCCTTCTCTCATCGGTGATAAAAGATGGAGACAAATAGCCCGACTCGACCTGAAATCCTTCAGCGATATCCAAGCTCGTCTCCAGTGCCCGAGCCTCTTCGACTGTGATCGCGCCATCCTTGCCAACACTATCAACGGCCATGGCAACCAATTTACCAATTGTGAGGTCACCATTAGCAGAGATTGTTGCAACGTGTTCGATGTCAGAAGCGCTAGCAATGGGCCTAGATAGATCATCGATCTTTTGCAGCATCTGTTCCAAGCCCTTATCCATTCCTCGCTTAAGCTCAACCGGGCTGGCGCCGGCAGTCAGGTAAGCCTGTGCGCGGACCAGCAGTGCTCTGGCCAGAACCGTCGCAGTTGTTGTGCCATCGCCGGCGACGTTGTTTGTCTCAATCGATGCCTGTTTAATAATTTCAGCGCCAGCATTTTGCATTGGGTCGTCAAGTTCGACAAACTTAGCAACTGTGACGCCATCTTTTGTAATAATAGGGTTGTGGCCCTGTGCTTGTAAGATTACGTTTCGACCTTTTGGGCCCAAGGTGGAGGCAACGTTGTCAGCCAAAATATTGGCGCCCTCCAAAATCTTCTGACTCAAGGATGTGCCAGAATCATATTTTCTTGTCAATTAACACCTCTCGTTATTTATTCTTTGGCTGCCATAGCCTGTTGTTGTTCTAAGTCTTTAGCTGCGTATTCTTCTGCGCCGGCCTTCAGCGTTCCTGCAGTCTCTGCTGCAGCGAGTGCTTGCGGTTTATCACCTGCAACAAAATATGCGTTGATCTGTTGTGATAGCGTTTGAACCTGAGCGAACATATCGAAAATCTTCTGATTAAGAACATCGGCATAATGTTGAGCCAATTCTGTAACGGCTTGTTTACCAACATAAATGATGCCCACATACCCAAATCCGTCCTTATCATAACCCCTTTCTTTATAATAGCTCGCACTAATAACAAATTGTGTTTCGCCGGCAGCACCAGTGTAGCCGGACGTAAGGGCGATTAACTGCCAAAACTTTTCGGGGCTTTCTTGTAAAGCTGCCCGTAGGAGCTTAACTGATTCGGAGTATGTTCTATATCCCTCATGGCCTATTTGACCAACCTTTTTGAGTCGAGAATCACCGGAAGTGAGTGCGACCGAGCGCTTGCTTACCCTTTCGCCAGTTTCCTTCCAGACGAGATCGAGTTTTTTGCCGGCTTCGTCGCGAGGTCTTAGTTCAAGTTGCGGAGCCAACTCTTTAATGTAAGATGCGTCATAATTTTTGACCAAATAGTTATATACATTATTGCGCTGATCTGCCATTAGTTTAGCCACTTGTTCGTCTGGTAAGAATGCTGTGTCTTGCTCTTCCTCTGTTTCCCCAGTCATAGTCGGAGAATTCTCCAAATCTTGCGGTAGGAGTATAAGTGATACGTTGTGCTTGTGGCTCATAAGTGATTCAAAGAAAGTTTGCGCAGAAAAGTCAAACTGGAAAAATCGAATATGCTCTTTACCTTCTAATTTTTGGCCGGCTTCTTTTTCGCGAAACGATTTAAGAGCAACAACATACGTCATCCTGCCTTCGGCGCCTGCCTGCGCAACATATTGGCCACTGCCTTTTTTCTGTTTAAAGCCGCCTGGATCAATAAAATGGTCGACCAAATCCCTGTAACTGCCGTGAACATCGCCCGGCTTTTCAGTTAATAGCTTCAAACTAATTGGATTATCGTCTTTGTCAATAAGATCTTGAATCCCCGCTGTTCCTGCTGGTACTTGCTCGCCAGACAAGAGAGCCGAGAGAAAACCTTCAAATGTAAACCCGGCTGCAGAAGCATTAAAGTGTACCATGATATTTGTAAGAGTATCAAGCAAAACAATGTTCGTTAGGATCTCAGATATATCATCAGTTTGTGGTGGATCTTCAAGGAAATTGTTAATAAGCTTTATTTTCTCGGTAAGCGTTGTGCCATGTTTGACAAGTCGACCAAGCAAGTTTTGGATGATTTCTCTATCCTGTGATCCTTCCTTCCCCCACATTTTTTCAGAAATGCGAATAACAGGCATAGTAACGGTAAGCTGTTTCTCATCCGTCTCAGTTTCGACGGGAGAACCTTTAGCCTCAACGAGTGCGCTTCCGGGTGCGCGATCCATAATCTCACTGACTAACTCAATGATATCATAAACCGTATATTTCTCTGGCCCTTGGGACTGAGGCGTGAAGTAGTTTTCAAGTAATTTATTCAAATCAGACATTGTAGTACAAATAATTAGTTAATTAATCTTGTTTCATCTAAGAAAGTTCTGCTAGCAGAGTAGGTAAGTCTAGGCCGGCGCAATCAATCTTGCCTCTGGTAAAATTATAATGATTACAGAAACCCTTATATTTACCGCGAGTACAGTCTTTGTGCACGCCCGTTTCAATATATCCTGTTTTCGAGTTTTTGGGATACGCTAGCGGAATATCCAAACCTTTATGTATAGCATACCATAAAGCTTGAAGAGCTTTAACCTGTACAGGGTAAAAATCCAAAAATGGTTCTAACTTTCTTCCATGAACCCATGCATGTTCTTGCAGCGGCCTTTCTCCAAAGCCGTTCCTTTTATACCAATCCTGATACTTAGTGTAATATGCATTGCTTATTTCAACGCCAACACCTTTCTTGTTGCCGTGTGTGTGGCCGGCGTGCCAAGCGCCGTGCTGAGTGTCGAGCATTTGGTAAATTGTGCCATCATTGTCAATCAGAAAATGGACAGAGATACCTCTTCTGTTCAACACTTTCGCACATGATTCCGAAGAAAGACACACATCCCAATGATTAACAAACATTGTAGGCTTCCTGTCTTCCTTGCCGGCATAATTATAATAGCTGTCGGCGTCGGCCTTAAAGCCGCCCTTTTCGTCCCACAGTACTACATCTTGCCAATCAATCTCGATAAAGCTTCCGTTGTGCACAATGTATTTTTGATCATCGCAGCGATTTGAAATCCTTTGGTATCCAGAGGCGGAGACCGAAGGTTTATAATTTGAGATCTCGGCTTCTCGCTCAGTCCAAATTCTTCTGAAGGTCATTGGGCCTACGAGTCCATCATCTTCGATGCCGTGGGACTGTTGCCACTCTTTAACAGTCTCGACTAATTCCTCATCATTGTATCGTCTGCCGAACCATGAGGGCTTCCATCCGAGCTTTTCAGCGGAAGATTGATTGTAGAATGCCTTATCCATCACACAACCTCGTCTGCGATTCCATATTGTACGGCTTCCTCGGCAGTCAGATAGATATTAACCTTTTTATCAATTAGCTTTTTCCAGAATCTTTTAGTCATATCAGTTTCGCTGGCTAGCGCACTAATGTACTGCTCTTGCATCCACCTTATCTCATCCATTTCATTTTCTAGGTTATGCAGTGTACCTACGTGGCCACCCAACACAGCATGAATCATAACCCTGCAGTTTTTTCCAATCTTACGCGAACCCTTTGTGCCGGCTGCGAGGAGTAGTACGCCAGCAGACATAACCTTTCCTAAACCAACTGTTGTTATTTCGCAATCTTCTCTGGCCAGCCGCATGATGTCATACATTGTGAACATATCATGTGCAGAGCCTCCCGTGGTTGAGATAACAAATTCAATAGGATCGTTGATCGCAGTATCGAGCCCTTGGGTGATACCAGAATTTCTTAGCAACAGAAAAGCTGCGACTAGCTCTGCTACCTTTTCCTCATCAATCTCGCCACACAGGCCAATTGTCCGTAAATCTGGTGCAATATTTGTAATTGCCTCACCGACATCGCCGATCTCTTCGTCACCCTCTTCAATATCACCACTTGCATGCAATTGCATTACTGCTCCATTAGTCGTTTTTGGTATAATTAATTTTTAGTTGTTCTGTTAAATAGCGCATGGCTGTCTGCCAATCATGGTACTTAAGCGTTCTTTTGAACCTAACTGGGTAGTTGGAGACGACGTTTTTAATTGCCGCCCTCTTCCACGTGCTGAACGAGTGTTCTGCTAGGTTGGCCTGAATAATAATCTCATTTCGCCTGTCGGAAGACAAGGCAGTCTCCAATGACTGCTTATTCAACTCTTTCATATAGGAATAATCTTCCGCGGCTGAGCCAATAAGCATCAAACAATCAAGTTCGGCCTGCTTAAAGATTAAATAAGATCTGGATAGCGATGCTACCCTACCAATTATATCGGACACTATAAACCCAACCAAGAACCATATGGCACTTGTCATACTAACCTCTTTTTAAATTATGCTACAGTCTTAATGTAGCACTATTAGCGCTTTCTGTTAAGAAGTTTTGCAGCGACACGGCGTGTTACGCGCTCTAATAGGTCATCGGTGATGCCCTCTTGAAGCGGCAAGCCCGCTGAGGCGCCACCCATATGTGTGCGGGAAGCTTTAGCTGCGCCTCCGCCCATGTGGTGTTGACCTGCGCTAGACTGACGATTGTCATCCTTCTCAAAGTCTCGGTTAGAATTTGTTCCCTGACCAATAAGCTCATTTTCGTTGGCACCGGAAGGCATGTGCGTACCCTCAGCCATTGGGCCCGGGGGCGGGGGTCCGCCGGCTCCGCCGGAAAGTGCACGTACTAGAGCCATCAAGGGACCCATAGCCTCGGGGGGAATTGGTGGTAGGCCACCGCCTGCACCGGGAGGGCCGGGAGGCAACGGTCCTGGGCCTGCGCCCATAGGGGGTGCGCCCATAGGGGGTCCGCCTGCTCCGGGCGGGGGTCCGCCGGGGCCAGGGGGCATTCCCTGTTCAGAAAGAAGTCGTTGTAGCTGCGCTCTCACCCATCTCCGAGTTTCCAACATTGGCTCGTCATCTAGCCCAGCTTCTGGGCCGGCGTCGGCCATAGGTACTTCTAGCTCATCTCCTACTTCTTCGGGGCCGCCTAGGTCGCCTTCCACATCTTCGTCACTTTCAGCTGTTACAACAACTCCAGTGACTTGTGTAATGGTTTTCGCGATCTCGCCGACAAGCTCCTCTACAGTAGCCTCGTCAGCGGCGGAATCGCCTGCCATACCCATGTCGGCGCCCATATCTGGGCCGACGGGGTCGGCGCCTTCGTCTTCAAACCCCTCAGGGGCTCCCATCATATCCTCTTCCTGCTCGCTAATTATGCCGGCTGCTTGGCCGCGTCCAATATACCCAGCAGCGAGCGGCTGCTGATTCGCTAGCGTCATGAAGCGGCGAATTTGGGATTCGGATAAAAGTGTTTTTTTGCTCATCGAGTAAATCTCCTAGTAAGTGATGACTTGCTGAAATAAATAGTCCTTTAAAACTTAAAGGGCCGTAAATCAATCAAAAATGTTAATAATCTTTTTTTGTAGTTTCTTTAAAGCCGATTTTTCAATCTGCTGTATGCGGACAAAGGAGAGTTTTTCTCTTTCGGCCACTTCGCGTAATGTTAATGAACCGTGTTTATCTACAGTAATTAGTGTGCAATTTAAATCTTCCTCATATTCAACCCACATTCTGCAGCCTTTAACTGGGCACGAAGTGTCTAAACGAATACAGGCAGCTTGGCACGTCTCTTGTGTTTGCTTGTTTTCAGACATTATGGCTCCAAGCGTGATTGCTCAATTAAATCAAATATACTCTCAATATCATTCTCATCTAAGCCAAATTTCGAAATATTTGCCCTTGCCAATTGTTCCTCCTTTTCTAACAGGTGCCGCTTGCCGCGGCTTCGGTGACTATTGCTCTCTGCTCTATATTGAGAAAACCAGTTTAAAAAATCTTCGTGCTCATTTAAATAAGCCGCGATCACACCATTGAAGAACTGTACTTGCGACATGTCATCTCTGTGAAGCTTTATTTTAAACTCGGCCTTCAACTTCTCCTCGGTCATAAACACGACCTTTTGTTCGCTTGGCACTACACACCCCCTCGACGCATGATGTGCGTGCTGCTCTCTATTGCGCCTGACGGAGTTTGGCCAATAAACTTAGCCTTTGCATGCAACTCCCCAATATTGCGGGATCCGGAATATGAAAACCCGCTGCGAATTCCAGTCTCGATGCCCTCGATGACCATTGCAACAGGGCCCTTGTGTGGTACCATTGATGATATACCCTCAATAGATGACGTAGAGCCCCGCCATTCAATTTGAGCCTCCTTGCTAGCCATTCCTCGATAAGCCTTGAACGTGTTTCGCTCCTTATCGTAAATAATCCCACCGGGAGTTTCAGTTGTGCCAGCCAAAAGAGAGCCAACCATTGCAAAATCTGCGCCGGCTGCCAGAATCTTAACAATGTCGCCACTGTTTTTAATCCCCCCATCGGCAATTAGCTTTGCATCCCTATCTGTCTGCGAACAATCCATTACCGATTGTAGGGTAGATACACCGTGTCCCGTTTGAATACGGGTTGAACAGATGGACCCTCCTCCAATTCCAACACGTACGGAGTCGGCACCCCAGTCGGCCAAATCATTGAAACCCTGTAGGGTCGCAACGTTACCAGCCATGATGTGAAAGCTGTCGCCATACGCATCTCTAATACCCTTAAGGGCGGCTTCCATTAAAACGTGGTGACCATGAGCAATGTCAACACAAATAAGCTTAATGCCCATTTTGGCCGCCAACTTAATGCGCATCATATAATCGCCAGTAACGCCGACGGCTAGTCCCATATTACAGTTAGGTCTGGCCTCAAGAACCGATAGTGCCGTACTAGCCTGATCAGCAGGAGTGTTGTATCGATGCAGGATGCCTATGCACCCAACCTCATCTAGAGCTTTGAGCATGGCTGGGCCAGTGATCGTATCCATGGGACTAGCGATGACTGGTATCCGGAGCTTCGCATCTCCTATATTGTTGCCTATGTCGATCTCGCTCCTGCTTATAATTGTTGAATGTTGTGGCACCAGCAGCACATCGTCGCAGCTTAATCCATTCTTCATTTCTCAGCCCTCTCCTTTAGTTCTTTAATGGTGTTCTCAATAATTTTTTGGGCGCCGGTCCAGCAATCCGGACAATATAAATTAACAGTACCTTCGCTCTTTCGCACAACAACGTTCCAACTAGATACCATTTCTTTGTCAGTCTTGTCAAAGGAGCCTTGGCATGCCAGACACTTATCGGGCAACTTATCAAATAGCGCTATCTTTTCGGCCATATCTTTGTTGCCCTGCTTGCGCTCAAGTTTTGCTACTGCTCTACGCTGCTTACGATTCACGATCTCTCCATGGAGCAGGCGACGGGGGCGCCCCAGATGGGGCCGGCGCCCTCAAACACGACAACCGCCGAAGGAAATGGAGCAGAATTAGTGCTGTGACCAAACTTTAACCTACCTTTAATAAAATGAATCTCTTTCGCTTTCATCACATACTTGTGCCAGTACTTGGTATCAGTTCGTGCCGGGATCAGCATCACCACTCTGGTTGATTCATTCATAGATTCATTATACGCTTTCTCGATCCATTTGTCAATACCTTTTCCATAAGGAGGGTTAACAAATACTTTATGTCCTGACCAATCTTTTGACAGCCCATCTTCAGCTTCCGTATAGAAATTAGCACATTTGGTGTTGTGTACGGTGGCGCAGGGATCAAGGTCAAACGGGCCAAAACGCCAGTTGAGCTTATCAAAAAAATCTTGCGGGGTCGACCACTCTCCAGTTTTGCTAGAGAATAATACTTGTTGTGTTGCTTTGTTCATTATGCTTTTTTCCTTTTTTTGGCGCGGCGCGCCTTTCGTTTAGTAGAGTAGCAAGATCTACAGAGATATTCTAAACCATCAGGGTTTCTGCTGCTTTTGTTATAACTTGAAACATCTTTAGTTTCTAAACACTCTATACACTTCTTGTTGCTTTTAAAAGCGGTGAAAGTGCCGGCTTGGTTATAAAGTGGTTTGCCGTTGTAAATGTATTCGTGAATTAGCCTTTGTTCGTGAGCGCGTAGAATAGTTGAAGACGTGTCGCAGGGATACTCTTGTATAATCTCGTACACTATGGCGTCAGGGCCGTGTTTGTTGTATTCTTGTTGAAGTTCAATGTTTTTGTGTTCGTTCTTGGCCAATTCGCGCTTATGATCTGTAATTCTTGAAGTAAGGCCTGTTGTTTGGCCAATATAAGACCTTCCAGTGGTCTTGTTAAAGATGCGATATACAGCTGCGGGCGCGTTTCGCCAATTTCGTGCATGAAGTTCTGCAATATACTCTTTGTTCTGTTCCCTGTACTGCTTGTTGTACTCACTCACATGTTCTTTGTTTTTACGGTTCCACTCTTTTACTCGCTCTCGATGATATTCTATGTTCTTGTAATAATATTTCTTATACTTTTTGCTGTTGCAAGCCTTGCACTTATAGCTATAGCCATCACGGGTAGCCCTGTCCTTGCAGTACTCTGATGTTGGCATTGATTGCTTGCAACCAGTGCACTCTTTTATCCCATTAACAGCCGCAGGCATTATTCGCCCGTGCTTCCAAGGGCCCCATCACCTCTATCGCTGATTGTGATTGGATACCAATTATATAAATTGTCTTGGGTGGTCTCAACGGCCCTGAAATGTACGACAGGCACCATTACCACCTGTGCGATCTTAGTTCCGGGCAGGATGTGTTGCTCTTCGGCGCCGACGTTATGAAGGTTAATAAACACCTCGCCATCATAGCCGGAGTCGATGACACACGCTCCTACCAACAGCCCGCGCTTTGCAGCAACGCCCGAACGATTCTTTACCTCCAGCATATACCCGTGCGGTACACCAAACTTGAGGCCGGTTGGGAGAACCATGCTTTGCCCGGGTTTAATCGTAGCCATCATCTCGGATGGATCTTCTGGACTAAAGTATACGTCCAGGCCAGCATCGCTCGGGTTTGCCCTTGTTGGGGGTGTGGCGCTACCTCTTACTCTATAATATTCTAATAACATTATTTCTTCTTCTTCTTATTGTTTTTTGGCTTCACGTAGTCAGGGTGCCATACCTTAATTTTGAATCGTGAGCCTCCCGGGCCACAGCGACGGATCTTAACAAGCAGCTGCTCATCGTACCCAGAGCCCTGTCGATATGATTCCGCAAAGGCCATGGCTGCGGCGTATGTTTCAAGAATTTTAACTTGCTTCCACGCTTTGTTTTGTTTATTGTTTGTGTCCATTTGTTCTCCTTTGTTATCCCAATAGTTTGAAATTATACCTTAATGATCTAGTAGAGAATCCCCACTGCGGATCATAGTCGAGCCTCGCCATATAGGGGCGATTAATGTGAACGATGTCTCTATCTGGGCGTACGCCCCAGCACCTAATACTAACTGTCGTACTCGAATCGTCGATGACTTCCACGATCCAATAGTCCTTGCCGTTCTTTGTTTTGCGAGGTACAATTTTTCTAGGTATAAACCAAGCCACTTGAAGCTCTGAATCAAATTCCGAAATTGGCGGGATGTATCGCTCCTGCAGCTTCTCACGCGTACGTTCACTGATGCATAAGTCCAAAGGAAACAAGCCCGTGAGATCGACCAGATACTCAATCTTTTCTTCTTCGGAAAAGTCGCCTTCTGGCGTGTAAAGCTCAATATTCGCATCGAGATTCTTGAGCTTGCGTGGGCGGTCAACTGCGATAGCTGACCAAAAATGTTTCAAGCCTGTAAACCTTTCGTCGACGAGAGTATCAAGGGTGCCGCTGCGTACCAACACATCAAGGGCCTTTTTGTTTAGTTTACTATATGTTATGCCCTCGTTGAACAGGAAATCCTCAATTGCGTGAAAAGGTCTATTATTTACGATCTGCTCAATCGCAGTTGCACCCAAGCCCTTGATAGAAGTCAGCGGCTGAATCAGGGTTTTACCATCTTTGCTAATCTCCCACACGTTCCCGGAAGTGTTGATATCTAAAGAGCGTATCTGATACCCCATCCCCTTAGCCGTGTTGATTGCCCTTTCCTTTCGACGTTCCGGCTCTTTGTCAAGGAACGCAGCTAACCACTCTGGAGTATAGTGGTGGCAAAGCCATGCGCACTGGTAGCTCAAGACAGAATATGAGACT
>Ga0098061_1000901_pt1 | contig 14545 bp, 10 predicted proteins | sample 22_taG_FD_92579 | JGI IMG/M metagenome (GOLD analysis project Ga0098061, IMG submission 92579) | Marine viral communities from the Subarctic Pacific Ocean - 22_ETSP_OMZ_AT15343 metaG | ecosystem: Environmental > Aquatic > Marine > Oceanic | place: Subarctic Pacific Ocean | collected 2015-01-20 | reverse complement strand
TACTGGAGGGTTTACCAGAAAGCTTCACGATAAGATTGCTTGATGAATTCTCTTTCGTAAGCATAGCCACCGAGCTTGAAGGAATCAGAGCCGACCTGCTAATTCTTTCGTCAGAGTCAGCAGACACCGAGCAGATATCGATCAGCGAGCGCCTGGCTGCATCAACTCAGCTTCCTATCCTCTGGTTCGTGAAGCGTGACGAAGAAAACCTTGCACCGCAGGCCATTCGGGGTGGGGTGACGTCGTTCGTGGTAGATGGACTTAATGCTTCGCGAATAGGTCCCTTGATCACAATCGCCGTGGAACGCCACAAACTCGTGTCGACGCTACAGGGTGAATTGCAGAAATCCAAAGACAACCTCGCTGCGCGAAAGACTGTGGAACGCGCAAAAGGCCTTCTGATGCAAACCCGCGGCATGAGCGAGCAGGAAGCCTATCAGTCACTCCGATCCACGGCCATGCGCCAAGGAAAATCTCTGAAAAGCGTCTGCGATGCTGTGATCTCACTATCGGACTTGTTGCCTTGATGTGACGATGTCAGCCTGGCTGGCTTGAACCGACCTCACTGCTCGAAGTTTCACCTAAGCTGAGCGAGGGTGCGTGAAAATCTGGCAAATTGTATTCATTCATCATCACAGAATACGTTCCGCTACCCAGCTTTTTTTTGACCTGAAAAGATTTTTCCAAGCCCAAAGACGGGCTTCAGTTCTGAAGGCACAAGGGGGTGTCTTCTGCAGCAGATAGCTGTCCTGGCCCAAAGGCGGGCCTCTCGAAACCGACTCGATCACCAGTGCCTTTGCTGTGCCCTGGCATTCGATTTCCAGTCCGTCCTTAGGCGGTCAAATTGTATTCGTCGTGCGGCGAATAGAGGGGTCAATACACTATGAGAGCATCCAAACTACGAACACAACTACTGTCGTGTGCCTTCGCCACAGTCAGTCTTTCCATGATCACAGCCGCGCAAGCCCAAGAGGGAGAGACAGATGACGTCTCGGTTCAGGAAGCGGTCACGGTAACGGGGTCTCGCGGGAAACCTCGCTCCATCCAAGATTCGCCAGTTCCAATTGATGTTCTTGGTGAAGATGAACTCAATGCGGTTCCATTCACGGACACGAATGATGTTCTGAAAACACTCATTCCATCCTATTCTCTTTCTCGCCAGCCAATTTCTGATGGTAGCTCATTTGTTCGCCCTGCTGAGATGCGAGGCCTGCCGACCGACAAGACGCTTGTACTGGTAAACTCGAAACGGCGCCACCGCGCCGCACTCGTGACAATTGGCGGATCCGGAACTCAAGGCCCGGACGTGGCCACCATTCCGGCTTCTGCCCTCAAAAGCATCGAAGTCCTCCGGGATGGTGCCGCGGCGCAATACGGGTCGGATGCTATTGCTGGCGTCATTAACTTCCTGCTCAAGGATAATTCTGAAGGCGGTTCGGTCAGCGTCGACATCGGCCAGTATTATGAAGGTGACGGCTTCCAATACACGGTATCGGGCAATTACGGCTTCGATCTGGGCGGAAAGGGCTTCCTGAGCGTTTCCGGCGAAGTCAGCAAGGCGGACGCGACCAGTCGAAGCGAACAATATTGTGAGTCCTGGTTCTGTCTCGACCCGAGCAATCCGGACTTCGACCCCACAGCTGGTTACGCAGCCAGCCTGACGCCCGAGTTCATCGAAGGTGTCCCGTCTGCATCGCTGGGTGACTTCGGCGTCGTTCAACCCTGGGGCCAGCCCACCAGCGAAGCCTTTCGCCTATTCTACAACTCCGCGTACACGATCAACGACAATGCCGAACTTTACTCCTTCGGCAACTATTCCAGCAGTAAATCCGATGGCAGCTTCTTCTATCGCTATCCCGGCAACGGCACGATTGAAGACTTGCGACTCGAAGATGGATCGATTTATTCGCCGCTGGAGATTTTCCCGGGTGGTTTCACCCCGCGCTTCTTCGGTGATGTCACCGACTATTCATTTGTGGGTGGCTTGCGAGGCCTCTTTGCAGGGTTCGACTACGATCTGAGCGCGCGTTACGGACATAACGAAATCGAGTATACGCTGGCAAATACGATCAACCCGTCCATGGGCCCCGACACGCCAACCGTGTTCCGTCCTGGAGACCTGATCAACGAAGAGGCACAAATTCAGGCTGACTTCTCGAAGGAATTCGAAGTCGGGCTTGCGAGCCCGCTCCTGTTCGCAATGGGCCTTAGTTATCTGGACGAGTCCTATGAACTGGTCGAGGGTGACAAGGCGTCTTATGAAGATGGTCCGTTTGCTGGCGCAGACCCGTTTGGCTTCTGCGATTCCATGGCTCCGACTGCGGCCGGTGTGGCGGTCATGGCCGCAGGCTCCACGCTCGACTGCTCTGATCCGGATGACCCAGTCTACCAGGTCGTCGGTGTAGGATCGAATGGCTTTCCTGGCTATTCACCGGCCTTTTCAGAAGACTATACGCGGGACTCCCATTCGATCTATGCGGATCTGAGTGCGGATGTCACCGAGAAACTCTTCTTGCAAGGCGCTCTGCGTTACGAAAGCTACTCAGACTTTGATGCTGAAACCGTCTGGAAAATTGCCGGTCGTTACGAGATCAATGATATTCTGGCGCTTCGCAGTTCGATCGGCACCGGTTTCCGCGCGCCGACGCCGGGACAGCAGGGTACCACAAACGTCTCTACCCGACTGCCAAATGGCTTCCCGGTAGCGACTGGTCTCTTCCCGGCCAGTGGACCAGTGGCGCAGGCACTGGGAGCGACACCTCTCGAACCTGAGACATCCACAAACTACACACTCGGCATGACCTCGAACTTCGAGAACATGAGTTTGACAGTCGACTTCTACCAGATCGATCTGGCGGATCGAGTCAATGCAATCTCCACTCAGGACGTTTCAAGCGATCCGGCTTCAGGGACAGCGTATGACAACTATCTCGCGCTCGTCGCTGCCGGTGTCACCGGAGCTGAGTCGATTGGCGGTGTGTTCTATTTCACCAATGCTTTCGACACGACCACATCTGGCGTCGACATCGTGGCAACATACACCATGCCATGGGCGAATGGCCAAAACACAAGCTTCACTGGATCGGTCAACTATAACAAGACTGAATTCGACAGCGATGTGGACGCACTCTTCAATGACGAAAGCCAATTCGACTTCCTGAATGGCACACCCAACTGGCGGGGCGTGTTCACCGTACTCCATCAGGCTGGTCCGATCAGCCTCCTTGGTCGCGCCAACTATTATGGTGGATATGAAAATGCGGCCTCATCCACCCTCGCCGATATCCAGGAATGGGACGGAGAAATCCTGTTTGATTTCGAAGCATCCTATGAAATCGACGATGCTCTCACCCTCTCCGCTGGTGTCAGAAACGCATTCGACAACTATCCAGATGCGGGCGATGCGGCGATTGGCGAAACCTGCTGTGGACGGATCTATCGATCTGACTCCGTCGTCGACTGGCAAGGCGGCTACTACTACGTCAAGGCATCAGCGACGTTCTGATGTTCACCAACCGAGCCACCGTGCAAGTTGATTTGGAATTGGGGGGCGTTCCCGGACGCCCCCCACACCTTCTTCTTCATCAGAACTCATTCTTTTCAGAATTGGACCTTTAATGCTGGGACTTGAATACGATCCAATGCAATTGACACAGCTAATCAGCGTTTTGATGGTCGCTGGCTTGATCGCCGGCTTTGTCGCAGGATTGTTTGGGATTGGCGGCGGATTCGTCGTGGTACCTGCTTTGCTTCTGGTATTCAGTTTTTTCGGCGTAGATGGTGAAGTGCTGACACATGTGGCCATTGGCACTTCTCTGGCAACCATCATCGTAACCTCATCCCGATCCGTTCACGCCCACAACAAACGGGGTGCCGTCGACCTTCAGATAATAAGGGACTGGGCGCCCTGGCTACTCGTGGGCGTCGTAGGGGGCATCATACTGGCCCAGTTCATGGATGGCAGATCCCTGAAGTGGGTTTTCTCGATTGGTGTTTTCCTGATGGGCTTGCACTTCATCATGCCCGTTCTGAAAGATGTAAAACTGTCTAACGAAATGCCCAAAGGGGTCGCTCTGGCCGGTCTTGCTTCCTTTCTCGGGGGATTTTCGGCTCTGTTGGGCATAGGTGGCGGAACGATTGCCATCCTTACCATGACCATGTGTGGCCGCCCCATACACCAGGCTGTTGGGACAGCCTCCGGGTTTGGCGTAATCATCGCAGTGCCCGGCGCAATCGGATTTGCGCTTCTGGGGTTGGGCGCCAGCCAGCTGCCCATTGGGTCTTTTGGATATGTGAACGTTCTCGCTGTCGTTGCCATCACGGCAATGTCGTTCATTACCGCGCCGCTAGGTGCGCGGGCTGCCCACGCACTGAACGGGCCTGCCTTGAAGCGGGTGTTCGGAGTATACTTGGTCGCAACCTCCGCGATCGTTCTATGGAATTCGTTCACCTGATTTCGGGTGACAAAGGATCAAACGCGTTGAGTAAAAAATGAATCAGGAAGGAAATGAAAATGGCATTTGACGTATCAAGACGGTTCTTGATGGCAGGTGGCCTCGCCACGGCGAGCCTTGCCGGTTGCGCAACCACAGCAGCCGAAACACAAGGCGCCTTTCCCGTAACTGCAACGCCGGATCCATATCTGCTGGGGCCTAAGGAAGGCGTGGCCCTGCTCTCCCGCAACGAGAATCCATACGGACCCTCCAAAGCTGCATTGAAAATGGTAGAGTACGCTGCCAACAAGGGCGCGTACTACACATCACCTGAGGCCATTCAGATGCTTGCACAGCTCATCGCGGACAAGCATGGTGTTGCGCCTGAACAAGTCGTTCTGACAACCGGGTCGGGCGAGGTGCTCAGCGCTATCGCGATGATCTACGGTAAGACGGGCCCAATTGTCGCCCCCCGCCTTTTCTGGGACACGACCGCTCTGTATGCAGTCAACCAGGGCGTTGGCAGTATCGATCGGGTACCACTTGCAGCTGATATGAGCGTAGACCTCGCGGCGATCGAGACAAAAGTGACATCAGACACAGGCATCGTACAGCTGTGTAATCCAAACAATCCTACGGGCATGGTATCAGACGCGGCAACGCTGAAATCGGCCGTGAAGCGCATGGCTGCAAAAACCACCGTTCTGGTCGATGAAGCCTATATGGAGCTCGCCGATGATCCTGAAGGCAATACCTGTATCGGGCTGATCGATGAAGGCCACGATGTCATTGTGACACGCACCTTCTCGAAGATTTTTGGCATGGCTGGATTGCGCATGGGATATTCAATTTCATCCGTTGAAACGGCGGAAAAAATCAGAGGTGTCGTCATGTCATGGTCTCCCTGCACTTCTTATGCTGCCGCTATAGGTGCCTACCAGGATGAGGCGTTCATAGCCTATTCCAAACAGAAAATTGTTGAAGCTCGTGAGATGGTGAACATGACAGTCGACACGCTCGGTCTTGAGCGGCTACCGTCCCAGACCAATTTCGTTTACTTCAAGTCTGGTAAAGAAGCGAATGATGTTCAGAAGGCCATGGCGGCAAAGCTCATATCCGTTCGCGGACAATACATGGACTATAATGAATGGACGCGAGTTTCGATGGGAAAGATCGAAGATGTAGAGCGGTTCTGCAAGGCTCTTCCAGCAGTGGTCGGCGCGTAGTTGGTGCGACTCGCTCACGTCAATCCACATCAGACAGACCCAGCATAGGAACCTGTTGGCCCCTGCTGGGTCTGGGCTGCATGGTGTGGACTGAGTCGCATTGAGCAGTTTCACGGTGGTTTTGACCGGTCTTCAAATCTCATTCGCACTACCGCGATGAGTCAGAGGTCAAACAGTTGAAGCAACTGTCTCCAGTTTTTGACTTTGAAGTGCGCCGCTGAATGGCTTGTCGCCGGCTATTGTCACCCTGTAGCCGGACCGAACCTCTGGAAAATAGTCCCACACCGCCAGATGCTGAACGGCACGATTGTCCCAGAAAGCGATCGAGTGTGGTTGCCACTGAAACCGAACCTGAAAGTTCGGGTTCTTGACATGGTCAAACAGAAACTTGAGAAGCGCGTCACTTTCCTCTGAAGGAATTCCCTCAATCCGGGTCGTGTAAGACGAATTGACGAAAATACACTTCTTTCCGGTGACAGGGTGGGTGCGGATAACCGGATGCGTCGCAACCGGGTACCTCTTATCATAGTCCTTGAACAGAGCATGATAAACCGGATTGGCATCATGTACCGCTTCAAGCCCATCGAGATAAGCCTTCATCCGATCAGACAGCGCATCATAGGCCTTGTACATGCTGGAGAACATTGTGTCTCCGCCCGTTTCCGGGATCGTATGCAAGTAGAGAATGCTTCCCAGAGGCGGCGCCTCATCAGCGCTCAGGTCAGAATGCCACCCTTCGCCGGCAACATATTTGGAATCCGCATCCGCATGAATGGCGACGATCTCCGGGTGCCCGTCAATCCCTGCAACGGCCGAATGGATAGCCAACGGTCCAAACAGCCGCCCCAGATCCTTATGGGCATCATGGCTGATGGGCTGGTCCCGGAAAAATATCACCTGAAACCGGGCCAGCGCATCGCGTAGTTCATCAGCCTGAATCGGTGACAAGGGCTTCGTCAGGTCTATGCCCTCAAGGTCTGCGCCAAGATAGGGTGTCACCCGTTTGGCCGTAAAACTACTATAGTCCTTGTCACCGTCAAAGTCTGACACGTCAGTTACCTTTCGTTTCGATTAGCACAGTGTCTGGATCAGAATTCGAAGCCAAACGTAACGAGCAGCTGGCGCGGTGGCACATACTCATTGCTAACCGTTCCGCTGGAGTATGGATCCACAAACCGGCCAGACACCCCTTCTTCATCCGCGATGTTTGTCACAGAAGCAGAAACGTACCACGGACCCTCATTCGGCTTGTATTGGAAATAGGCATTCCAGAGGCTGTAGGAAGATACATCATCGGCTCCGTCCGTATTAAAGATACGAGCTTCGTATTCACCCACATACACATTCTCGATCCGAGACGTGAGCTCTCCATGATCGCCAATCGGCTGGAACCAAGCGGCATACAGATTATACGTCAAGTCAGCCAGATTTGGTGGCGTGTTGCCATTGACTTGCACCGCAGCGGATTGGCGCGCCAGGAACCAATCGAAGGTCCAAGGATAAATCGTACCGGTCGCCTCGGCCGACGCAGCAGCGATATCGGCCAAACGACGATCCAACGCTTCGTAGTCCGCTGTAACTTCGCCGTCCAGCAAAGCCATATTACCGCCAAGCATCAGCTGGTCATCAAATGCCAGATAGCTACCTTCGAGTTCCAGACCATAAGTCTCCGCTTCAGGAATATTCCCGATGCCACCCGAATAAGGGATCGGATCCTCTTCAATGAACTGCATGTTTTCATACTGGTTGAAGAAGATGGAAGCGTTCAGTGTCGCGCGCCCATCCAGGAAAGTATTCTTCGAACCGAACTCAATCGCCTCGACGACTTCCTCATCATAGGTCGTGGACACGGTCAATGCACCAGAAGAGCCGCCGTTCAGGCCGCCCGGTTTGTACCCTCGCGACCAGCTCGCATACAGCATGGAGTCTTCGGAAAGATCATAGTCCAGCCCGACTTTCCCAGTCCAAGTCTGGGTATCGAAAGAGCTCTGAGTGGGAGTTGAGTAATAGGAAGCGCCTTCGCCCTCATATTTATCATCATTGTAGCGAGCGCCGATGGTGGCGTTCAGATTTGTCATGATTGGCACCGTCGCCTGAAAGAATGGGGCGATGGATTCCCGGTTCACCGAGGAGATGTTTTCATAAGCCAGATTACCCGGGATTGCCGATTGAGGCGTATCCTTCGGAAGTACAGGTAGAGGCGGAATGGAGGTGACCCCCAACTCACGATACTCGACCACGTATTGAGCGGAATCTGTGTTGGAGTAAAAAACACCCGCGATCCAGTCAATTGGGGCCTCCGGCAGTGAGCTGATCGTCAACTCTTCCATGAAGGTCTCGGCATCTGTCGCCCAAGTCGCAACATGGTCATATCCACCATATGTCGCAATATCCAACCGATCAGCATCGAATGACTGGTCGTGCGTCAGATCTTGATAGCTTGTCACCGACTTGAGTGTCGCGAACGGCAGTTCATAAGCAACGTTCAACGTCGCCAACTCTGAACGCAGTTTGAACTTGGCGGGGAAGTCCTGTGTTAGCTCTCGAATGTCGGGGTTTGGATCCTCGAGATTCTTCAAGGCACCACCGTTATGCTTGTCATTGTAGAGCGTATAGGAAAGCGTCGTGGACAGCTTGTCTGTCGGCTCCCAAAGCCCCGCGATGCGATAGTGCTCATTGTCGGCATCATCGAGCTCATATCCGCCATCTACACTGGTGGCAGTCGCATAGCCATCATGGGACGTTTGCTGAATGGAGCCACGAATAGCTGCCGTTTCACCTATGGGGACGTTGTAAGACGCAAACCCTTGAACGTAATTGTAGTCGCCGAGCGTTGCCTTGAAGGTGCCCTTGTACTCATCAAGGGTTGGCTGCTTGGTGATAATGTTGATTGATCCGCCCGTTGAGCTTTGCCCGAACACAGTGCCTTGCGGACCTCTCAGAACCTCAATGCGGTCAACGTCGAAAAAGCCCATATTCAACGCGATTGAATTCGGCAGGAACGCACCATCTACGTGAAAGGAGACGCCCGGAATAGTTGCAAAGTTTTCTGGCGTCTGCTGACCCACTCCCCGGATTGTCACGATGCGCTCGGACCCACCACTCTTGGTGATCATCAAGCCAGGCACATAGCCATTCAATTGGCTGGGGTCCGTAATGCCAGCCTGGTCAAGAATATCACTCGTGATCGCGCTCAATGCGATTGGCGCATCCTGGAGAGTAGTTTCGCGCTTTTCTCCGTAAACGGTAATTTGGTTCATATTGCGAACCGAATCGTCATCACCAGCAGCATCGTCCGCAAACGCGCCTCCACCCTGAATAAGGGCCAAACTCATTGCCGCACATGCGACGCTATACTTCAAAATGATTTTTTTGTTCCGACCCATGACATTATCCCTCAAGCTGCAGAAATCACAGAATTTGCGATACCCTACGCTATGTCCGGGTTTTGGGTCTGACTTGATTTCCAGCGCCAAAATAATTGAAAACTCTTTAAAATTGGCACTTAACACCTATTCTCTACACCCACAAACACAGCCCACCACCTCGCTGGACAGGCCGTGCAAAATGATCGAACAATGGTTATTCTTGCCGCATTCTAAACCGGTCGAGTGAACGCCTGAGAAGGCTTCAACATTCCAGGGTCGCGAAGAACCTGTATAATCAAAGCCAGCACACCAAGGGCCACCGCGAACGCAAAGAAGACGGGCGCGAACGAGCCGATTTTGTCAGCTGCCATTCCAGCTGCCAACGGGCCAAAGGCAGCAATAGACGAAATCTGGTGAGCCGCGCCTAGCAATTGTGCACCAATTACCCGCCCAAAGCAGTCCACAAGCAGAACCATGGTTGCGACAACAGTGATACCCCAGCCAGCGCCAAACATTAGTGATGACACCAGAACAAGGGCCGGGTTGGTCGCGACAGCAAACATGACGACCCCGACAGCCTGCAGCGCCATACTCAATGCCAACATGTGGCGGGACGAGAACCGCTCACAGAGCGGACCTGCCAGTCCTTTGAACGCGAGCGATACGAACGCCATGAAGCTGAGCCCCAAGGCCCCGACAGCTGGAGACAGGCCAAGAAGCTTCAAGTGGCTCACAGCAATGGAATGCACCGTCGTAACGCAGGCGAGATTGAACGTGATGGCGGCCGCTATGATCAGAAACAGAGGCCGTCCGATAGCCACTCTCCAGGATGGAATAGCCCCGTCGACTTCCTTTGCATCGTCGGGCCCGCGCGAGTTGTCAGTCCTCGCCTCGCCTCCGGATACGTCTCGGCGCTCTGTGATGAATGCTCCACCAACAAGGATGAGAACGCCGCAGATGACAGCCAGCAGCATCCAATTGAAACGCCAATTTGTCCATTCCATCATGTAGTGGCTGAGGCTGGGACCCATAATGTCTCCAATTCCTCCGAGCATGAGATAGAGACCAATCATGCGGCCAGTATGCTCCGGAAACCATTCACCGATCAGCCAGACGGCCGTGACGTTCCCGGCCAGAGAGAATCCGGCACCCGCAAGGCACATTGCCGCGAAGAACATGCCAAGCCCCTGGCTGGCGCTGGCCAGCCCAAAACCCAAGGCGACGCAGAAAAACCCGAAACAGAAAGTCAGGCGCGCGCCGATCCGCTGCAACAGGATGGCTGGCAGGAAGCTGGTCAATCCCACGGCCAACCCCAGAATCGTGAAACTCAAACCAGCGGACGTGTAAGACCAACCGAGGTCATCCGCCATGACGAACAAAACGACCCCAAGAGAAGCAAATGTACTCGCATTCAAGACAAAAAAGCCGGCAACGACAACCGCAAAGATTATCCATTTTCGATACATGCCCGCTTCCCTTCAAAAAGGTGCGAGACGTCGATCAGATACGGCCTGATGCCGGACGTCCACCACGACCATACAATCGCACATGTTGGCGGCGCATTATTGACGGCATGCGAACTGATTTTTTAATCTTCGAGCAGAATGCAAAGTTGTCTCAGCAGCTGCTTTGTCAGGCCTCGTCCGAAATACCGCTCCAAGCAGAAAGAACCGACTTAGTATCTGCCAGCAAAGCGCAGTTCTTTTCGAGCGCCAACAACCCCCCGGCGTGCAGCGCATCTTCATAAGCCGCGCATGCATCAGACACCACTATCACGTTGAAATTTCGATGGAACGCCGATCGCGCGGTCTGGTCTACGCAGCAATCAGTCGTCACGCCCGCGACCAATACTGTGTCGATTTCACGTGCGCGCAATTGCTCCTCCAGATCCGTTCCATGGAAGCCATCAAACAAGACTTTCTCAATCTCGATGTCTCCGTCCTCCGGGAACAGTCGATAATAGTCGGAACCTGGCTCGTCTGCACGGCAGATTGCATGCTGGCCAGGACGTCCGCGCCGGGCATATAGATTCTTGAGGGCGGTGGAATCTGTTTCCTCCCGCGTAACCACTCGGACGAAAGCTACAGCTGCTCCTTGCACCTTGGCTACAGCACGCAATGTTTCCATCTTGTCGATGGCAGAGTTGATACCGGACATATCAACGCCCGCCATTCCGATCACGCCATCCGGCGATACGAAGTCAACCTGCACATCAATCAGCAAAAGAGCTGTTCGCGCTGGCGCAATGATCCCCTTCAAGAGGGTTGGATCGACATGCGGAAGCGCATCAACAGAAAGCGACGACGTCATCTACGCGGCCCCGGCAAGCGCAGGAAACTTCGCCCGCAATTTCGGCATAACGTGTTCAGCAAACAGAGGCATGGCAGAAATATAGTCCGGGAAGATCAGCATGAGCCCATCAATTCCCGAAACTTCCAGCAACTCACCGATTTTCTGGATAACAGTGTCTGGTGAGCCAGCCACATGAGGTGCCATAAAGGATGAGCGTGCCTTTTTCACGAAAGCATTCTCCTCGCCAATCTCTGCGTCGAGAAAGCCGTAAGCACGCATCATTCCGCGTAAGGCTTCTTCATCCAAGCCTTCCCGGTAATGCAGGGCGGTCGCCTCGGCTTCCGCGTCGGTCTCGCCCAGCACGATAGTCTGCATGGCATATGTGCGGATGTAACGCCCCATATCAGCCGCTATGCCCTTTACCTTGTTACTCGACTGCGCCAGCTTTTCAGGTACATCGCCGGAGAGAAAAATGGCGTCCATTTCATTGGCGCTGAAGCGCATGCCCACTTCCGACGAACCGGCACAAACCAAGAAAGGCTTGGTCGATGGTTTGGGGTTGGACACACAGTCCTCCAATTGAAAATAATCCCCCTGCATCGTCACCGATGGCTGGGTCCAAAGGGCCTTGATCGCCTGAATCCATTCCTTGGCGAGATCGTACCGGGCGTCGTGATCGACACCTTCCGGCCACATACCCATTTGCGAGAACTCGCCCTTGTAGGCACCGGTCACAACATTCAGGCCGGCTCGGCCTTTGGTGACCTGGTCCAACGTTGCAATCATCTTGGCCACGGTGCCCGGATTCTGAAGAATGGTATGAACCGTCGTCCAGACCTTTACCCGCTCAGTCACCTCCGCGAGTGCAGCCATTGTCACGGTCGCATCAAGCGTTGAATTCCAGTGCTCGGTTTCACCACCATAGCCGCGATACTTTGCCATAGACATTATGAAATCATATCCATGCTTCTCTGCAAGAACCGCCACCTGGCGATTGTAGGCATACGACCCATCAAGCTCTGGCTTGTTCTTCGACAAAATCCATCCGCCATTCGCAATTGGCATAAAGATGCCAAGATCCTTGCCTCCAACGTCGGACGGCAGATCGAATTTTGTTGGCACCAGTTGCTGAGACATGCTTCACTTCCCTCATTTCCTGACTGGAATATCACCCGACATTTACCCAGCATTCTTGACTATTCGCGCCTCAACTATTGATCGGCTCGCTTCAGAGCGCATTTGCTCAATCTTCTTCCGGCGCCACTTCCACTCGCAAACCTGCCAAGGCCTCGGTGATGATGATCTGGCAAGATAGCCGCGATTGCGGGCGTGCATTATCTGAAAAGTCCAGCAATTCTCGCTCGGATTCCGAAGCGGCACCGGCAAGCTCGCCATATTCTTCCGCCACATACACGTGACAGGTCGCGCACGCGCATGCTCCTCCGCAAATCGCAGCAATGTCCTCTACGCCCGAATTGGTGATGGCTTCCATCACACTATGTCCAGCGGTTGCGTCGATGATTGCTTCTTCTCCGGATCTTTTGACGATGCGTAGTTGCGGCATTCAGGTCATCCTCTGTTTTTAACGGCTACGCGCGGCGTTCCGATTGCTCGGATACCTCAGGATATCATTCGTGGAACAGCGGCGTCCGCAATCTTGAATTTCCCCGCATTGTCATCGTCTGCACCCTCGCGCGGCTTTTCGCGAACCTGGACAACTCCATTCTTTCCAAATCCTTCGACGACAGGTCGTCCTGCATCCCGGCTCAGCCAGAGCCGCAAAAGGTGACGCTTGCGTTGTGGTTCCGGGAAATCGAAAAATTCGGTTCGAGAATGCAAAGCGCCATAGTTGGAGAGCCACTGAATATCACCGGGGCGGAAATCCATCTCGATGGCCATGCCAGGTTCATATGTGATCTCGTCAAACAGCTCCAGCACCTCTTTCTGCGCGTCGCTCAACTGCGGGACGCCGGGATAATCCTGAGCCGTCAGAATGTACAACGAGCCCGCATACATGCTGAACACGCCTTCTTCGATGCTGATGATCGGCGAGGTATAAGTGTTCGCTGGCGCATTGTGGTCTTGCCGGCGCCAGTCCCAGTGGAAAGGCTCAAGCAGAAGCGGCGCCAGGTCTGGCCGGCGTCGCAAGATCTCATTATAAATTTCGGCGCCCGAAACGAGGCAGGATGCCCCCCCGGCTTTTGCAGGCCTCAAGCACATCAGGGCCACGACATCCGAGCTGTCGGAGTGGAAGACCAGCTTGTCACGAACCTTGGACGACAGCGCGGTTGGGTCATCCATCGTCTTGTCGGAGGTTGCATAAATGTGATCCAGCAGGTCGCCCATCTCGTTCTGTCGGATCGGATCACCCATATGCAGGCCGAGAATGTAATAGATCGCAGATGAAAGTGCGTCCGAGTAGAGATGTGTTCTCAATCCACGAACGAGCACAAACCCGCGACCTGTATCTACATCACTTCCCCATTCCGCGATCGCGTCGGCACATGCTTTCAGCGGATATTCAGAGGCTTGAACGAACCGCAAGTCTGGGTCGTCTTCGACGAACTTTGCACCCAGATCCTCAAGCTCTGCGATCTGAACCGGAGACAAATGGTAGATCCAATCTTCGCCCGCCTTGATCTGGTCACCCCTCCACGCAGCGGCGCTGGTGACAGGCTCACATGTTTCCATCGTGCTCATGATGATCTCCAAACTCGGTTTACGGGGTTTTGCATCCTGGAGATGCTAGAATGAAAGAGTGAAGCGGTCTTGCCCGGTGTCACACAAATTCTTTCCGACAGTAGTGAAGGCATCGGAATTCTCACATGCCGTCTGCAGAGACGGCCAAGCTGACATTTTTGAACGCTTCGATGCCGTCACTCAAATTCGCCAAGTGACCTATAGCGTACTTATAGGCATCACTCCCCAAGACGAGCAGCGTGGGTGGAACATCCATTTCTGTCATCTCGCATATCGCGTGCGCAATCTTCGTGGGGGAACTCGGTTCCTTTCCTTTGCCTTCCGTCAGAACTTCATGAGCCAAATGCGCCGTGCCATCATAGTCCGATATACTCGGCGGGGCCGAATCCAGCGATCCACCTGAAAAATCGGTGCGCATGCCACCCGGCGCCACATTGGTCACATGGATACCCAGGGGCTGGACCTCATCAGCGAGTGTCTGCCCAATACACTCCATCGCATATTTGCTGGCTCCATATATTCCAGT
>Ga0098061_1000900_pt1 | contig 14588 bp, 15 predicted proteins | sample 22_taG_FD_92579 | JGI IMG/M metagenome (GOLD analysis project Ga0098061, IMG submission 92579) | Marine viral communities from the Subarctic Pacific Ocean - 22_ETSP_OMZ_AT15343 metaG | ecosystem: Environmental > Aquatic > Marine > Oceanic | place: Subarctic Pacific Ocean | collected 2015-01-20 | reverse complement strand
TAAACCGATACCGTGAACAACTTTTCAACCGTAGCTTGTTAAAGTATCAATTTACAAATGGAAGTTTTATAGAATTTTTTAGTGCTGACGATGCATCTCGCTTACGTGGTGCAAGACGTGATATATTATATATTAACGAATGTAACAACGTAACTTTTGAAATGTATAATGAATTAGCTATACGAACAAAAGACGAAGTTTATTTAGACTTCAATCCATCTAACGAATTTTGGGCACACGAACTAAAGCAAGATAGTAACGCACAATTTTTAAAGCTTAATTATTTAGACAACGAAGCACTAGATAAAAACATAATATTTGAAATAGAAAAGGCAAAGGAAAAAGCAAAGACTTCAGCTTACTGGAAGAACTGGTGGATGGTTTACGGTCTTGGTGAAATAGGAAACTTGCAAGGTGTAGTATTAGAAAACTGGACACAAATAGACGAAGTTCCTGAAGATGCAAAGCTAATTGGATATGGGCTTGACTTTGGGTACTCAGCAGATCCAACAGCAATTTGTTCTATTCACTTATGGAACGGCAAAAGAATAGTTAACGAAGTATGTTATCAAACGAAATTAGTCAATGAAGAAATTGCGAAGAAGCTACCAAAACACGAATTAATAATTGCCGACAGCGCAGAACCTAAAAGTATAGAAGAAATAAGAAGGTTAGGATATATGATAAAAGGATGTACTAAAGGAAAAGACAGCATACTATTTGGAATCCAGTTAATGCAGAATCAAGAATACTTAGTAACATCTTCAAGTCTTAATTTAATAAAAGAACTACGTGGTTATGTTTGGGATTCTGACAAGACTGGTAAACAATTAAACAAGCCAAGAAGTAATGGGAATGATCATTTAATAGATGCACTACGATATCACGAAATGGAAAACTTAAGCAACAAGAATTATGGAACTTATCACATTAGGTAATACAAAAACAAAAAAATTAGTTATATAGATATGGAAGCTGAAATTTTACTACCGACGGACATTAACGAAATACCATTAGGAAGCTATCAAAAGTTTATGCATACCTACGAAAACACGAACGACGAAGAATTTCTATGTCAAAAGATGACTGAAATATTTTGTGGTCTAAGACTTCGTGAAGTATTAAAAGTTAAGTGGACTGACGTACAAGATATAACAATACATCTTTCTAACATCTTTAAAGAACAACCTAAATTTCAAAGAACGTTTACACTAAACAAAGTTGAATTTGGTTTCGTTCCTAACTTAGAAGAAATAAGCTTTGGCGAATACATAGACTTAGACACTAATTTAAAAAGCATTGACCAACTACACAAAGCAATGGCAGTAATGTATAGACCAATAACTGAAAAGAAAGGTGACAAATATACTATACAAGAATACAACGGAACGGCTAACTATGCTGAGGTAATGAAGTACGCACCTTTAGGAATAGCACTAGCATCGAAGGTTTTTTTTTGGAATTTAACAAACGACTTGTTAAAAGCTACACTTCAATATTTAGAAGCACAGATGACGACGAAGGAAATGGAAGCGACTTTTCTCAAAGAACTCAATTTGCCAAGCAATGGGGGTGGTATCAAAGTTTATATGCAATCTCTGAAGGACAGCTTGAAAGATTTAGGAATGTCACAAAGCTACCATTACACGACTGCCTTACCTGGCTTACTTTTGAAAAGCAAAAGCGAGATATTGAACATAGTGAAATGCAGCGAGAACTAAATAAAATAAAATAAATGTATTACGAAATTCTAACCAAGCTACAAACCGAACTAAACAATGACCCTTTAGTTAACACCGTTTCAACTGGGGACATCTTTGACGTGGATTTATCGAAACAAAATCTATATCCACTATGTCATATAATAGTTAATAGCGCAACGTTTGTAGATAATGTGATCCAATACAATATTAGTATTTTAAGTATGGACATTGTCGACATATCAAAAGACGAAACTACTAACAAGTTCAGAGGAAACAACAACGAACAAGACGTCCTTAACACACAAATAAGCGTTCTTAATAGACTATACGAAAAGCTAAGACGTGGCAACTTATACGATGACAATTTCCAAGTTGACGGAACTCCTAATTTAGAAATCTTTGTAGATAGGTTTGAAAACAAATTAGCTGGATGGACAATGACGATAAACATTAACACACCAAATGAAATGACCGTTTGCGATGTCTGATTCTAACTTTTTACTGGAAGCACTACAAGAATTCGAACGCAAAGTTGTTGAAGCTGCAAAAGACAATCTTAAAAAACAAAAAAAAGATTCAACTGGAAAACTAAGTAATAGTATAAAAGGAGATGTTAAAGTAATGCCTAATTCTATAAGAGTGTTTTTCGATATGAAGGAATACGGATGGTATCAAGATAAAGGTGTTAATGGAATTAGAACGGTTAGAAGTGACCGTGAATTTAGTTTTAAAAAAGGTGTACCATCAAGGGAAATGTTAAAATCACTTGACGTATGGATTCGTAGAAAAGGAATAAAAGAATTTACACCAAGAAATAAAAAAGGACAATTTACAAGTAGAAAATCGTTAAAATTTATGTTAGCAAGAAGCATATTTAATAAAGGAATAAAAGCTAGTATGTTTTTTACTAAACCATTTGAAAAACAATACAAACAACTACCTGACGAACTTATAGAAAAATACGGATTAGATATGGAAAATTTATTAGTATCAATTATTGACGAATCATTAAAAAATAAATAATGGCTAAACTATTTGCACGTTCACCTTACATTATAGAAGTAGACGAATCCAGCGTAGTGGGTTCAAAGCTTGAATTAAGATATTATTATAGTGGAACATCCGTTCCTACGAATCCACAATACACACTAAAAAAACCAGTTCCAAATTCTTCTAACTTAAAAATGTATTACGACATAAGTCCGTACACAAGGGAATATTTAAAGTTCACTACAAGACAAACCGTTATTGGTTCAGCAATTTCGACTGGTGTAGCTGCTAACAACAACAACCAAATGGTGCTTTTACAAGTTAAAAGATACAAAGAAACAACGGCTGGAAATTTTACTTTATTAGACACGACTACATATTATTGTATGGATGGATACGGATACTATTCTGAAGGTGCAAATGTAGATTTAGGAAAATGGTCATTGCCACAAAGCACATATTATTATAAGTATTCGGCTGCGAGTAATCCAACAAGTGTAGAAGCTGACCGTGCTGGACTTATGGGTGTATTACTAGAAGGTGCAGTAGCAGATATTAAATATACTAATTTAGTTAGTGGGGCAACAAATATAGTAAGCAATCCATTTGCAACTAACGATTTATATGACGTTCCTACGGTATGGTACGACTACTATGCTGACGGAAATACAATGGAAATTTGGGACAATCTTGGGGGTGGTTCACCTACGCTTTTAGGAACGTGGACTTTCAAGCCTAAGTGCGAACCTAAGTACACACCTATAATGATAGACTTCGTAAATAAGTATGGATGTTGGCAGCGTGAATGGTTTTACAAAGCTTCAAAAAACAACATAAACACGAAAGAAAGTGTTTATAATTTAATGCAAACAAGTAGCAATGCATATAGCACTTTAGAAGGACAAAGAAAAGCTTTTAATAATAATGGCGAAGAAACAATAACTTGTAATACTGGAAACGTAGCAGAAGGTTATTCTGAAACTATACAACAAATTTTACTTAGCGAAAGAATACTAGTCGATAGTTTGCCAGTAATAGTAAACACTAAAAGCGTTGAAAAGATTAAAGGCGTAAATGCTGACAAACCTATGAACTACACATTAACTTTTAAATATGCATTTGATGCTATTAATTCTGTTATATGAGGAAAGTACAAATATATATTGAAGGTGTTCAGCTTGACTTGTTTAATGATGAACAAATTAACGTTAGTTCTACGATTCAAAATATTGCTGACATCTCAAAAGTTTATACGGACTTCAGTCAAAGCTTTACCGTACCAGCAACACCAAACAATAATAAAATATTTCAACACTTTTATAATTCGGAAGTCTTTGAATATAATCCAAATGACGTAACACCAAGTGCTTCAACTTCATTTACATTTAATGTAAACGTAAGAAAAAGTGCAAGTATTGAAATTAACTTAACACCGTTTAGAACTGGAAAGATACAATTAGAAAAAGCGAATCTAAAAAACGGAAAACCTGAAAGCTACACTTTAACTTTCTATGGTGAATTAACAAGTTTAAAAGATAAGTTTGGCGAAGATATGTTAAGCGACTTAGATTTAGATTCTTTAAATCATTCATATACTGGAACGGAAGTTTACAATAGAATCACGGATCATTCAACTGACTACGATATTCGTTATCCTTTAATAAGTAGTGAACGAAATTGGACTAATAGTGGAAGTGGTTCAGATGACATAACGCACACAAACGGAAGGATAGTATACACGGAATTATTTCCAGCTATCAAAGCAACTAAACTTTTTGATGCAATAGAAGCTAAATACGGTGTTACTTTTAATAGCACTTTTTTTGGTTTAGATGTTTTTAAAAAACTATTCTTATGGGGTAAGAAATCGAAAGCAAATACATTTATCACGCAACCATTAAAAGTTAACACTACTTCTGTAAGTTATAATTCAGGTGCTACGGTTAGTCCGTTTGATTTAAGTGCTGGAACATTGAATTTTGATTATTCCAATATTTCGGAAATGATGAATCCGAGTTACAATACTACATATCCAAATAGAAATCTAACAATAATATGGAATAAAATACAAGTCACTATAAGCGCAATAAGTAGTGCAACGGTAACCTATTATATTGATGCATATGAAAATGGGGTGCTATATAATACGGCTTCAGGTAGTGGAAACACGAACCAAACTTATACAATGTACTATAATGTAAACGATGCATTGCCACACGAATTTTATTTCAATGTCAGAGCAACCGAATCTATAACTTTTAAAGCTGACATTTCCTATAAGCAATCTTTTTGGTGGAATGATTCAGCAGCAACACCCCCAATCGGAACAGATTCTTTTCAAGTAGTAGGATTAGGAGCAACACAAAGTTTAACTGGAATAACAAATCTTGCAGCGTTAGTTCCTGAGATGAAAGTAGCAGACTTCTTTAGTGGAATATTAAAAATGTTTAATCTTACTTTATTTGGAACGGAAGTAGACACATATCAAATTGAAACATTAGAAACGTTTTATAATACTGGGGATGTTTACGACATAACAACTTACACGGACATAACAAGCATTGACGTTGACCGTGTACCATTATATAAGAAAATAGCTTTTAAATACCAAGAAGGACAAAGTATATTAAACAAACAATTTGATAAGCTTTACTTAAAACAATACGGTGATGCTACGGAAGAATACGACTATGACGGTGGCGAATTTACTGTTGAGTTACCTTTCGAAAATTTAATGGGTGAAAAGTTTACTGGAACAGATTTACAAGTAGCTTATGCGTTAGACGAAAATCTTGCACCTTATATTCCAAAACCTTGTTTGTTTTATATGTATGATAACCAAACTACAAGCGTTAAATTTTACGATGGTAGTTCTGAGCAAACGATAACAAATTATTTGCCATTTGGTCAAGACGTACAAATAAATGGTGTTGAAGATTATAGTTTAAATTTCAATGCTGACATTTCAACGTTTCTTTTATATCCTATTAACAATAGTTTGTTTGCAACTTATTATTTTAATTATTTAGCTAACTTATATAGACTACAAAATAGACTTGTAAAAGTAAAAACGCAACTTCCTATTTCCGTTCTTACAGAATTACAATTAAATGACCGTTTAGTAATTAGGGACAAGCGATATATTATTAACGAAATGAAGTCGAACTTAACAACTGGCGAAGTAAATTTTACTTTACTTTTAGACTTCAGACCAGTAAGACCGTCAATAGCAGTAAACACAAATGCTGGTGCTAATTGTGTAGACGTTCCAATAAACTTATTAAATGGTGTAGTTAGTGCAACGATAACAACAACAACTGCTGGTGTTACTATCACACCAAGTACAATAACTAGTAGTCAAGTAATAGTTGTATGTGTTCCAGTAAATCCGAATCCAACAACTTACATAATTAACGAAGCTGCGACAGCTAACATAAACACGGAAGACTACAATCAAATAGTAACTGAAGACAGTCAAACACAAGACATATTATTAACCATAACACACACATACGCAAATGGAAGTGTAAACGATACAAGTGTTTTAATACAACAACCGTAATGATAAAGAACATAATAGAAATGTTAAAACTAGATGATCACTTCGGAATTAGTGAAAACATCGAAATAGCAAAAGGGAAGTACAAGTTAGAAAGCAATATAAAAAAAATATATAAACACGAAAAAAGAAAACTGTACTTTAAAAAGAAATAATGGCAACTAAAAAAACAATCCAACTAGAAGTAGACACTAACGCACAAGACGCACAAAAAAAGTTCGATAGTTTACGTGAACAAATAAAACGTGCAAAAGAAGAAGTACAAGCGTTTGAAGATGCAAATGTTTCTAATAGTAAAGAAGCTAAACAAGCTTCACAACAACTTGAACAATTAGAACAAAGTTACAAGGATTTAAACAAATCCAGCACGGACTTAGGAGCTACGTTTGAAGATGTTTATGGTGAAGTAAAACCATTGACGGCACAAATGGGCGAAATGGAAGACCGTCTTTATCAAATGGCATTAGCTGGTGACACGGCATCTAAAGAATATCACGACTTATTAACTGAAGTTGGAAAGTATCGTAAAATCCAAATGGACACGGATATGGTTACGGATGCTGCTGCTACAACTATGAGTCAAAAATTAGGTGGTGCGATACAAGGTGCAGCAAGTGGATTTGCCGTAGCACAAGGAACGATGGCATTGTTCGGAACGGAAAGCGAAGAACTAGAAGAAACACTTATTAAGTTAAACGCTGCAATGGCAATTAGTCAAGGTATACAAGGACTAAGAGAAGGGGCAAAGTCTTTTCAAACTATGGGAATGGCAGCACAAAAAGCTTTAGCTGGAATTAAAACTGGTGTTGCTGCAACTGGAATTGGAGTGCTTTTAATCGCTTTAGGTGCAGTAGCTGCATATTGGGACGAAATAACTGCGCTTGTCAGTAGTTACACTTCTGAAGTAGAAGACGCAGCAGAAGCACAAGAAAAGTTAAATACTGCAAGACAAAAGGATTTAGCTGATATGAATAAAATTATTCAGAACAATCAAAGGTTTGTAGATAGACAAGTTTTAGTTATTAAAAACCAAGAAAAAATAAAAGATTTAGAAGCTGAAGGAATAGACAACCAAAAAGAAATAAATAAATTAAGAAAGGAAAGTTTAAAAGCAGAAATTGCTAATATAAATATGATTATTGGTAGTTCTTATGAATTACTTTCTACACAACAAAAAATTCAAATAAAAACACAACTACTACAAAAAGAAAGAGAACTTGCAAGAATGGGAATTATTGCAACCCGTGAAGAAGAAAAAAAGCTTGAAGAACAACGTAAAAAAGATTTTGAAGAAGCTGAAAAAAGAGCAGCAAAACGTGCAGAAAGACGTGCATTTAATTTACAAATTGAACGTGAACTTGAAGACTTACGAATAGCACAACTTAAAGAAGGCTACGACAAAGAAGTTATTTTAATTAACACACAAGCCAAACGAATCCGAGAAGACATACTTGCAAACGATAAGCTTACTGAAGAACAAAGAACGGATTTATTAGTTGAACAAGAGGAAATAAGACAAGGAAAATTAATCGCTTTAGGTGATAGGCGTGGCGAAGTTGAGTTTACAAAGATGGAAACAAGAAACGCCACAGAAATTTCAATGACAAAAGAATTATTAGAGCATAAAGATAACCTTGAACATCAATTTTATCTACGTGCTGTAGCAAGAGATTCAAAACGTAAAGAACAAGCAAAAGAAACAGCACAAGCAATGGCAAATATTGCTATTGATGGTTTAAGATTAGTTTCAGACATAGCAGACTTAATGGCTAAAGGCGATAAACGAAAACAAAAACGTGCTTTTAATATTAAGAAAGCAGCAGATATTGCCGAAGCTACAATGAGTGGATACAAGGCAGTTATAACAACGTTTGCGAATGCTCCTGGTGGTCTTGCATTAAAAGCAATACAAGCTGGAATAGCTGGTGCATTTAGTGCCGTTCAAATAGCAAAAATAGCAAGTGCTAAATTTGAAAGTGGACAAGCACCAAGTGACTTAGCAGATGCACCAAGTGGTGGTGGTGGGGGAGGTGCAGCTTCAGCGCCAAGTTTTAATGTGGTAGGTGATAGTGGAATGAACCAACTTGCACAATTACAAATGCAACCGACACAAGCTTATGTAGTAAGTGGGGACATAACAACAGCACAAAGTTTAGATCGTAATAAAATCGAAAACGCAACAATTTAATTTTATTTAGTTATATAGGTATGAGAATAGTTGAACTAGTATTGAACGAAGACGATGATAACGCTGGAATAGATGCCGTAAGCGTAGTTGAAAATCCAGCAATCGAAGAAAACTGGGTAGCACTAAAAAAACACGAAATAGAACTTAAAACAATAGACGAAGAAAAACGTTTATTAATGGGTGCAGCTTTAGTTCCTAAGAAACAAATTTATAGACGTAACGAAAAGACGAATGAAGAATATTACATATTTTTTAGCAAAGATACTATTAGAAAAGCTTCGCAACTATTCTTAAAAAGTTCAAATCAAAATAACGCTACTATCGAACACACTAAAAAAATTGAAGGTATGACGGTAGTAGAAAGCTGGATAGTCGAAGACACGAAAAAAGACAAAAGTTCTTTGTACGGCTTTAATGCTGAAGTAGGCACGTGGTTTATTACTATGAAAGTACAAAACGATGAAATTTGGAATAAGGTTAAAGAAAAAGAAATCAAAGGATTTAGTATAGAAGGATATTTTGCAGAAAAAGTTGAAGCTAATAAACAACTTACTAACGAAGAAATATTAGAACAAATAAAATCATTATTTATAAATGCCAAAAGCTAAAAAAACACGAACAAGGAAGAACACTACACCAAGTAGAACTTCACCAAAAGGAAGTAGACGTGGTTGTTTATGTGACGATAACACTTATCACGTAGACTGCTGCGATGGCACAATACACGCACAAGGAATAGGCAAAGTATAATTTGAAAACGCAACAAACAAAAATTAAATAGTTATATAGATATAAATAAACAAAAATGAATACAACTGAAATTTTAACAAAGATAAAAACACTACTAGGTGTTGAAAGTGAAGTAGTAAGACTTGCACAAATGAAGTTAGACGATGGACTAACAATTGTAGAAAGTGAAAACTTTGCTGCTGGTGATGAAATCGTAATTATAACGGAAGACGGAAAAGTAGCACTTCCAGTAGGCGAATACACGTTAGAAGATAAACGTGTTTTAGTAGTTTCTGAAGAAGGAATTATAGCTGAAGTAAAAGAAGAAAAGAAAGAAGAAGAAGTAGAAGAAGTTGTAGAACCTGAAGAAGAAGTAGAAGCTAAAGAAGAAACAACAACACCTAAAAAAGTAGTTGAATCCGTTACTAAAGAATCTTATTTTTCTGAAATCGAAAAGCTTCAAAAAGAAAACGAATCTTTGAAAAAAGAAATGGAAGATCTAAAACTAAAAGCAGTTGAAAACACGAATAAAGAAGAAGAAACTAAAGAAGTAACTTCCGAAGTAGAACTAAAAGAAGTAGAAGAAACAAAACCAATAGTTCACAATCCTGAAAATAAAGAACGTGTAAACTTAGGTAGAAAAATTTCCCCTAATAAACAACGTACTATAATGGATAGTGTTTTTGAAAAAATTGCAAATAAAAATAATTAATAATTTAAAACTTAAAAAAAATGGCTAACACCCTAACTGGTAGCACATACGCTGGAGAATTCGCTGGAGATTACGTAGCAGCAGCTTTACTATCTGCACCAACACTTGAAAAAGGTTTAATTACTGTTTTACCTAACATTCACTATAAAAGAGTGATGAAAAAAATCAGTACAACTGGTAGCGTTCTTGTAGACGCAACTTGTGACTTTGACCACAATATGGATGTAGATGTAGCTGAAAGAGTGCTTACTCTTAAAGAACTACAATCTAACGTTCAACTTTGTAAAAAAGACTACCACCAAGATTGGATTGCAACACAAGCTGGATATTCTGCTTTTGAAGCTTTACCAACAAACTTTAAGGACTTTATGATAGCACACGTAGCTGGAATGTCTGCAGCAAAAGTAGAAACTAACATTTGGGAAGGGGCAGTAGCTTCTTCAGGTGAATTTGATGGTTTAGTAACTTTAGCACTTGCTGACGCAACGGTAAATGACGTAGGTTCACACGCTGCGGTAACCGCGAGCAATGTCATAGATAAATTAGGGGCGATAACTGACCTAATTCCAAACACCGTTTGGGGTTCTGAAAGCTTGAAAATTTACGTTTCAAGAAATATCGCAAAAGCGTATGTACGTGCTTTAGGTGGTTTCACGGCTACAATTGGTGGTGCTGGAACTGAAAACAAAGGAACGCAATGGTATGCTAACGGAGCGTTAAGCTTTGACGGTATTCCAGTAGTTGTTGCTAACGGAATGGATGACGATACTGCAATGGCTGCTGAATCTACAAATTTGTTCTTTGGATGTGGTCTTCTTTCTGACGTAAACCAAGAAGTGAAGTATCTAGATATGAGTGAAATTGACGGTTCGCAAAATTGCAGAATTATACTCAGAATGAGTGCAGCAGTTCAATACGCTATTGGTTCAGACATAGTTCTTTACCACGCATAAGATAATTAGTGGTGGGGTGTAAAAACCCCACTTATTGTTAAACAAAAAAAACTTTAAATAAATGAGTTGCGACATAATAGCTGGACGGCAAATTTCTTGTAAAGACAGCGTGGGTGGACTTCACGCTATTTATATGGTAAATTTCAACGATGTTGATTTTACTGGCAAGGCAGTTTACGGAACTGGCGATAATACAGACCAAATTGTCCAAGTAGATACTGACGGTACTACTTTTAGTATTTATAAGTTTGAACTAAAAAATTCAGCCAATACATTTGAAAGCACGATTAATTCGTCTCGAGATACAGGTACGACATTTTTCGAACAAACTTTAAATATTACTTTAACTAAACAAGACGTAAAAAGTCATAAGAATATTAAGCTAATTGCATACGGAAGACCAAGAATAATTGTACACGCAAGAGGTGACCAATGGTTCTTAATGGGCTTAGACCAAGGTTGTGACGTTTCGGCTGGAACTGTAACATCAGGCGGGGAGCTTGGGTCGTTCTCAGGCTATCAATTGACGTTTTCGGCTTCTGAAGAATTAATGCCGAATTTCATTGACTGCTCAACACAATTAGAATTAAAAACTTTACTTGAAAACGGAGCGACTGGAACTGGTGTATGTAATATTGTAACTTCATAGAATTTTATCTTTCTTTCTATACTTGTGTTTTAAGGTGGTTATTTCGGTAACCACTTTTTTTATTTACATAATATATTTACAATAAGTATTTTACAATACGAAACAAAAACACGAAACTTAGTTATATAAGTATGGTAATATTAACAACGTCAACTTCAGCACAAACTTTTTCGTTTATTCCACGTTCTTTAACTTACGATGGATTATATGTTACCGATGAAAGCACAAACACAACGTCAACTATTTCTATAACTTCTTCAGCTTCTAACGACTACTACGAAACTATCACGGCTAGTTTTACTTTAATAGAAGGAAGATTTTACACTTTTGAAGTTAGAAATGGAAGTGACGTAGTATTTAAAGGAAAAATATTTTGTACTGACCAAACGGTAAGCACATATAGCGTTAATAATAATAATTACACGCAACACACAACAACTAACGATTTTATAATGTATGAGTAATTTACACGTTTTAAATTTAGCAGCTTACGAAGCACCTGAAATAGTCGAAAGTAATAGAAAAAATTACGTCACTTACGGTGAGAACAATTCTTATTATGACTTCTTAATAGATAGATATAAGAATAGCGCAACCAATAACGCAATAATAAACAATATTAGTAAGTTTGTTTACGGAAAAGGAATAAGTGCATTAGACGCATCTAAAAAGCCAAATGAATACGCACAGCTAATTACTTTATTAGAAAAAGACGAACTAAAAAAAGTAATACTAGACTTTAAAATGCTAGGACAAGCAGCGTTCCAAGTTCACTATTCTAAAGATCATAAAAAAATTATTAAAGTTTACCATATGCCTATACAATTAATTGCACCTGAAAAGTGTAATTCTGAAGGTAGAATAGAATCTTACTATTATAGTGATAACTGGCAAGATACAAAGAAGTTTGTTCCTAAACGTATTCCGTCTTTTGGTAGTTCAAGGGAAAAAGTCGAAATATTATGTTTCAAAAACTACACGGTAGGAATGAAATATTTTGGTTGTGTAGACTATACTGGTTCTTTGTCTTATTGTACCTTAGAGGAAGAAATTGCAGACTATTTAATTAATGAAGTTCAAAACGGATTTAGTGGAACGAAAGTAGTTAACTTTAATAACGGCATTCCAACAGAAGAACAACAACAATTAATAAGTTCTAAAGTAATGAATAAGTTAACTGGAAGTCAAGGACAAAAAGTTATAGTTGCGTTCAATGCTGACGAAACAAGTAAGACTACAATAGACGATATACAACTAAATGATGCACCAGACCACTACACTTATTTAAGTGAAGAATGTATGCGTAAAATTATGTTAGGACACAACGTAACAAGTCCACTTTTATTTGGAATAGCTTCTTCAAATGGATTTAGTTCAAATGCCGATGAACTTAAAAATAGTTCTATACTATTTGAAAATATGGTTATAAAGCCAATACAAAGCGTTTTAATAGACGCTATTGACAAAATACTTGCATTTAATGGTATATCATTAAAACTTTATTTTAAGACGTTACAACCGTTAGAATTTAAAGACTTAGACGGTTATAAAGACGAAATAGTAGAAGAAGAAACTGGATATAGTTTTAGTAAAGAACAAGAAGAAAGCGATAAAGAACTAGTAGAAAAACTATCGGAATTTGGCGAAGATGTTCCTGACAATTGGATTCTAATAGACGAAAGCGAAGTAGACTACGACAACGAAGACGAACTTGACGCTATTATCGAAAAAGCTAACAAGCCAAAAAGTGTGTTATCTAAAGCTTATAGTTTTGTTACAAGTGGAATGGCTTTCCCTAACGCAAAAAGTAGACAAGACATAGTTGGAAAAGATGGGGATTTTAAGTTTTACACTAGATATGTATACGCTGGAACGGTTGACGATAATACAAGGGAATTTTGTCGTGAAATGATAGCAGCAGAAAAAATATATAGAAAAGAAGACATACAAAGAATGAAATCGTCACCAGTTAATCCAGGATGGGGTGCTAAAGGGGCAGACACTTATTCAATTTGGATTTACAAAGGTGGTGGTTCGTGTAGGCATAGATGGAATAGACAAGTATATGTTTCTTATGAAGGAACTGAGTTTGATATTTACGACAAAAAAACAACAACAAAAATAGCACAAAGACGAATACTAAAATACGGTTATGACCCTAAGAAAGGAGTTTTAAAAAATAGTAATAAAGTAGCTAAAAGAACAAGGGAAATGAAAAATCGTGGATTCTTAGAACCTAAGAACTTCACTACACCAGTAAACGAAAATTAAAATGGCAAATGTTTTATTAATATCACGAAATGACATAGTAAAGTACACGGCTTTAAACGGAAATTTAGACGTAGATAAGTTTATACAATTTATATATATTGCACAACAAATCCATATCTTAAATTATCTTGGTACGGACTTACTAGAAAAGGTAAAAAGTGACATTGCTGGTGGATCATTAACTGGCAACTATCAAACACTTGTAGAAACTTACGTAAAACCTATGTTAGTGCATTTTAGTATGGTGGAATATTTACCGTTTAGTGGTGTAACAATTTCAAACAATGGAATATATAAACATAATTCCGAAAATAGTTCTATTATAGACCAAGACGAACTAGAAAAGCTTATAGCAGCAGAACGAAAAATAGCTGAACATTATGCAAGTAGGTGTGTGGATTATTTATGCAATAATTCGTCTTTATTTCCTGAATACACTTCGAATACTGGGAGTGATTTTTCACCTAGTTCTGACGTAAACAATACTAATTGGTATATATGAGAAAAACACGAAACTTAAAAAACTACAAACCAAAACTAACAAACATAATAAAGTTAAAAAAATACTTAAAGCAAAATGGCAGAAAAGAAAATATCACAGCTAACAGCTAAAGGAACATTTGTAGAAGACACGGATTTATTTATGATAAGTAAATCTGACGGTGCTGGTGGTTACGATTCAAAGTATTTAACTGGAACGGAATTAAGACAAATTGAACTTAACAAAGAGGGTGCAAGTTATGTTTTAGTTTTAGCTGACGCAAATAGACTTGTTGAAATGGAAAACGGCAGCGCAAATAATTTGACAATTCCACCGAATAGTTCTGTGGCTTT
>Ga0098061_1000895_pt1 | contig 14639 bp, 27 predicted proteins | sample 22_taG_FD_92579 | JGI IMG/M metagenome (GOLD analysis project Ga0098061, IMG submission 92579) | Marine viral communities from the Subarctic Pacific Ocean - 22_ETSP_OMZ_AT15343 metaG | ecosystem: Environmental > Aquatic > Marine > Oceanic | place: Subarctic Pacific Ocean | collected 2015-01-20 | reverse complement strand
GATTGTCGTCAGTTTCCTGGGGCAGGCTTGTCGTGATTGATCACGCACTTGCCGTGACCGCCGTTCGGTGTCGCGTAGCTCCAGACCGTCCGGTGTCCGCAGACCTCGTGCGGAATGAACACGGTGCCAATCGGGAACAGCGCATAGCCACTGTTCCAGGGTGCGGTCAGCGTGATCATCCGTACACCACCTCTCCGAACAGGCCAGCCTGCACCACACAGTCAGCGTCGCCCGCATCGAAGTCCCAGGAGGCGTCACCGCATCCGGCATACGCATCCCGCCACTTCTTGTGAAACCACTCGGGGGCGGGCTTGATGTGATGCCCGCCGCCGTTCCGCAGCAGGTTGATGCCCTTGCGGATTGTCGCCAGAGTTACGTCATGGCGCTTCGGGGTTTCGTCGTCGTCCTCCGCGTCGATCACGACGGCGTGGGTGTCAGCACGCTGCCCGCCACGCGGGTCTACCCACTTGTAACGGACAACCTGCGCCCAGTAGTTGATCCCGCCTTCGACGGCGGTGGTCAGAATGTCGAGGTAAAACTTCTCTCGCTGGGAGAGGGCTTCGTACTCAGGGTTTGTGTCTCTCATTGTCCAGTGCCTCCATGCACGGTCGAGGGGGGTCAACCCCCCTCAATAAGTTAAAGAAAACGACAATGCGGTTAGGCGCTATTGTCGCCAAAAGTTGACTGGTCCACGATTGTCGTCAGGAACCAGAGGGCTCCTACCCAGAAAAGCCCGACCCCAGAGGGGTACGGGCTAATCGGGTTCAGATTGTCGTCTTACTACGCACGCCGATAGGGCGTGCGCTCCATCCTTCGGTTGCAGTTATCGCAGTACAGCCCCGTCCAACCGCCGTAGGCGACCGTGCTCGACTCGCCGCAACCGGAGCATCGGCAGTCCACGAGGTAAATGAGCCCGTCCTCGTCCATTCGCTTGTTGGTCAGAATCGCCTTTGCGTCTAGCTCCTCCTCGGGGCGGCAGTCCTGTATGACGAACGAGTCGTCAAACGTGGCGGGGTCGTAGGCGCAGAAAGAGAAGTTCAGTTCGTCGCGGGCGTACTCGACAAGCCCCCTCCGCGTCAGGTCGTAGCAACGCCCCTCTGCCATGCGCCGTGCCGCCGGGGAGTTCTGCGCCCGCGCCGCCTGAATCATATTGTTGTGAATCTCCACCGACTCCATCGCCCAGTCGGTAGGCATGTCGAGCACCATGCTGAGGTATGTGCAGCACGCCTGATAGAGGCGTGTCCAACTCGCCTTGTTGTCAGCCGCGCCGTAGACGATCAGCGCCTTGCCACTGATCGGGTGGGGGGTCGCCAAAATCCAATTGTCGAACTCGTTCATGTCGTGCCTCCTGCACAGGGTTGATTGTTGATTGTCGTCAGGTTTAGAAGCGGGAAACGCTCAAGGTGCGGCCCCGCACATGGAGGCTAGCCCCCTTGCGGCGTCCGACCCAGCGGCCCCGGTCGATGGAGTTCGCAGTCGCTTGTGCGGCTGCGAAGTCCTCGTTCGCGTCGGTCAGTTGCGCCTTGTTGCGCTTGTTCGTCTCGACCCACACGACGAAGCCACGCTGGGTGCCTTCGATATGAGCCTTGCCGATGATCTTGTGTGACTGGATCATGTGTGCCTCCATGCACGTTGTTGATTGTCGATTGTCGTCAGGAACCAGAAGGTTCCTACCCAGAAAAGCCCGTCCCTTTCGGGTACGGGCTAGTCGGGTTCAGATTGTCGTTACTTGCTACGCCCAGCGGCTTTAAGCACCGCCGCGAGTCGCGCCTTCTGCACGGCGCTACTTGACCCATCGCGGAACGAAGCCCGAAGCGCCGCGACAGCCTTCCGATGCTCTTTCGTGACTACCGGGGGAATCGGCTTCAGCGCGTCGTAATTCAGGGCGTCGGCGGCGACGGCGGCGGGGTCTTTGGCCCGCAGCGCGGTAGCGGTTGCAGCGGACGTACTCAGCACATCGTCGTAGTGCTGGATAGCGTAGGAAAGCCGCTGGGTCCACTTGCCGCCAGCCAGCAGAGCCTTGACTACGGCGATCCGGTGGGGGTGCTCGCTTCGTTGCTTCAGGGTTTCAGTTGATTCGTTCATTGTCAGTGCCTCCATGCACAGGGTTACTACCGCCGAAAGCCCGTCCCTTTCGGGTACGGGCTAATCGGGTTCAGATTGTCGCCTAACTCAGGTAGGTCAGGACGTAGCCTTCGTAGGCGTCGGCATCGTCCTCAAGCCGCTGCTCCTCGTCCTCGTCATAGTTGCGGAGCGCGTCGCGGTACTCGATGGAAGTGGCAAAGTGGTCGCGGGCGGCGGCGAGGAGAAGGTTCGTCGCGGCGGGGTCTTCGTCGTCGTCGTCGTCGCCCCAGGCGATGCCATAGTCGATATCGTCGTCGTCGTCGCAGAGGTCAAACTCGTCGGGGTCTTCGTCTACCGAGCCGAAAGTCCAGCCGCGTGACGCGCTGATCAGGTTGAGGGCTTGACGAAGGTACGTCGCTCGATTCTCGGCGAGGGCGGCGCGGCGGTCGTTGTGGTTGATAGTCATTGTCAGTGCCTCCATGCACGTTGTTGATTGTCGATTGTCGTCTAGCTCAAGAGGTCGCAGGCTTCCCAGCGCCAGTGCAGGTCCATGTCCTCGCCCCAGTATGAGGCGAGGTAGTGGAGATCGCCGTTTGGGTTGCGGCAAGTCACCATGAAGGGCTTCTCGCCATTCGGGTCGTAGTGTGCGGGGGAAGTCGGGGACCAGTCCGAAAACATCGCGTAGCCCTCGGCCTCCTGAAGCGCCGTCTCTATCGACTTGAAGTTGTGCTTTCCGATGATCTCGCCACGGTCGTGAACAGTTACTTGATAGCGCATTGTCAGTTTCTCCAGAAGAAGGTCCATCCCCCCTCAATTATCTAAAGAAAGCGACAATTCAATTAGGCGACAATTATCTCAAGAAAAGATCAAAACTACTTTTCAGCGGTTTGGCGGTCTATCTTGTAGGTGCGGGGAGCCCGAATGTTCAGGGAAACTCGTCCAGGCTGCGCGTCCGCACAATAGACGACAATCGGCTCTGAGTCGGGAATCCTGACAACGAGTTCGTCGCCACGCCGAAGCGTCAGCGTCAGCGAGCCAGTGGTGTTGCGAGGAGGAGGCTGGCGGTCGTCGTGCCGCATGGCGCTACTTCAAGAGCGCAGCAGACACACCCTTTACCACTACGTTTCCGATATCAGCCAGAGCGATGCTCAGAGCGCGGGTCATTCGACTCGCACGCTCTCTGCGCTCGGCTTCAGCGCCCTGAAGGGCGTCAACCAGATCCGATAGGTACAGGCCGCTCTGCTTGAGCTTGTAAGCCGCCATCGGATCAGTTCCATCAACGAGGCTTTGCAGTTCCTCGCCGATTGCTTCGATGGCTTCCGTGCCGTTTGCCTTCACAAAGTCGGCGACAATCCCCAGCACGCTAGTCAGCAGCGGGTCGTCCTCCTTTGCTCCGAGCGCGTCAAGGGCGCTGGACACCGCGTCAGGGACAGCAGCCCCCAGCGCGTCTGTCACCGCGTCGATGATCGCAGTCTTCTCGTTACTCATTGTCGCCTCCATGCGGTGGTGCTGGTTGCACCTCAAGTCCAGGGGGGTCCACTTCGGGGGTGTCCACCAGACAATACGAAACAGCCGCGTCCTCCTCCAGCTTCGGTGCTGGGCCAGGGTCGGGCTGCTGCTCCTTCGGGTCGGGGAGCGACCCATCGGGGTTCGGGTAGGGAAGCCCAGCCAGGAACAGGGCTCGGTACGCCTGGGGCTGTGCCTTCGCCTGAATGAGCAGAGCGGGCTGTGCGTACACGCGGCACGCGATCTCGTCACCAGCCCCTCGCGCAGCGTCAGCGGCGCTCAGAAGGGCTGTGGCGGCTTCCTGCTCGCGCTGGAGTCCTGCCAGGATCTCCACGATGTAGGTGTCGCGGTCACGAATGACTCGCTTCGGGAGGGTGGCGCAGCCTGCAAGCAAAACGAAGCCCAGAAAACAGGCGACAATGTGTCGATTCATGATCATCCCCTTAGCCATCGGCTACGTCGCCGTTCCACGGCAACCAGATAGTACCATCAGTGGCAAAGGTAAGCTCGCCGTCGCCCTCGCACACATCGCACCCGCACTCGACAACAGCAACTTTGGGACCGTCGCCATCCTCGGAGAGCACCTTTGAGAGGGGCACCTCGCCAAAGACATTCTCGATCTCGTTGATGATCACACCAACGGCGTCCCATGAGCCCTGCGTGTACGCGAGCTTCAACGCCAGTGCTACTTCAACCGGGCTCACTCTTGACCGCCTAGCATCGTTTTAACCTGCGCCTCCATGTCAGCCAGCTTATCAGGATTGTCGGCAAGATCATCAGACGGCTTTGCGTCAGAGGGGTAGGGGCGCTGCCTTGCGCCCTTCCTCGGATCGTCGCTTCCGTCGTTGTGGAGTGACTTGCTGCTGACCGCTCTGCCCTGATCTCCGAACGGCATCAGGACGCCGGGAGGCATCGCATAGATGCGGTACTGGTTGGCGCTGTCTTGCAGCCGCGCAGCACACGGGTATGGCATGGCTGCATCAGCGTCGGTGCCCAGCACCTCGTCCTTGATGCGCTGGATGATGCGCCAGTGGTTGTAGTCGATGGGCAGCTTGTCGCGTCGCTTGATGCTGACCTCTGCCATTGGGGGGTTCGCCGGGTCGCCCAGCATGGGGCGAATAGTCACCCAGACTTCGTAGAGGTTGTTTCTGAGGATCTTGTTCGGCTGCTCCTCGGGAGGAAGAGGCACTGACGAACCAGCGAAGACCTCCCACTGCCCCCAGTCGTCCCAATTGTCGCCTCCGAGCGCAGACTCAGCTTCTTCCATCGCCTGCTTGAGCCCGACTGCCGCAAGTTCTGTCTCGCTGTAGCTGGCATCTTCCTCGCCATCCAGCACACGAGTCACCGAGCGCATGAGTCCAGACAATGCGGAGCGCAGCATTCCTGCCCGCGAGTTCGCATTCGTCAACTGAGCACTTAGTTTCTTCTTAGCCATGATTGTCGCCTCCATGCGCGGCGTACTTGAGCATAGCGCCCAGGTCGTCGCCGATCAGTTCAATTGTGTTCTTGTTCCAGCCGCACACCGCACACTTGCGATGCCGTACCACCCAGTCTTGCGTATACCATCCGACCGCTTCCGCAGCCCAGTCCACGAGGTAGGCGTTCCTGCCGTCCTCTGCCGACTCGTTCGTTCGCGAGTTGCCGACCTTTGACTTTGCGCCGCAGCGTGGACACTTCATACACCCTCGCCACCCTCCAGCAACGCATACCCGGCTATCCGGTACAACGCTGCCTCGACACTCATTGTCTCGGTCGCCACTGCCTCAGAGAGCGTGACCACCCACCCTGGAATCTTGTCCACTGCTTCGACGTTGCCTCGGTTGTCCATGCAGTCGCCGTCGATCCTGTTCGCCCACTCTCGCAGTTGTGCCGCGAGTTCGGGGTCAGGGGTCGCGCTTGCATACGCCCGCAAGGCGACAATCGCTGCTGGGTCGCGTTCCGGCACGAGGACGAACGCCTCGCCGTCCATGATATCGCCACGCCTGTAGTGCTTGACGACGAACTTGCCTGCTGTCAATCCACCGTTCATGGCTCGTCTCCATAGCTGCCTTCGTAGACGTATTCGTAAGAGGTTGCTGGGGCCGCTGGTCGCGACCCGTTGTCAGTGGAGCGCAGAGCCGCCTTCACGCGGTTGCTCTCCTTCGGCACGCACACCAGCGAGATCCCGTTGCCTCGACCGCGTGGACGCATTTCAAGGGTGACGCTGTACTTGTGCGACTCAAACACCTTGATCAAGCCAGTCAGCAGACTGCCTGGGAGTTCCTTCGGGAGTGGGATCAGGAGGGTCTTCACGATTGTCGCCCCCGCTTCCCTTGCGTCAGGGGGTTGAAGGGGATCACCGGGGGCGCTGTTTTGGCAGTGCCCTGCTTTGCGCTCTTGAGGTGCCTGCCGCAAAAGGCATTGTCGTCAAGAGCGTTGCTCTTACACTGGGTGCCCTTCGCTGTCAGGGCGATGCACTTAGTTGGTTTGGACACGGGTCGGCTCCTTCGCGGGGTAGTAGGTCGAAACTTCAATAATGACGTTCTCGTCGTAGGGGCTCGGCAAGTGGTAGCCCTGGCGACCTTCCTTGATGGCTGCGATGCAGTCGTCCACCTCGTCCTGCGTAGTGAAGGGTCCAAAGCCCATCGACAACCAGCCGCTTCCGCAGAGTTCGTCGCGGCGGGCTTTGACCAGCATCAGCAAGGGTTTATCTATGCTCTCCGTGCCAATCTCCTCGGGAAGGGCTAACTCTGCGCTGTACTCAAGGTTTTCGTGCCTGACGGGGATCTCCTGCCCGGTTTCCAAACGGACGTAACAACCGTTCTCCCAGGTGCGCCGGGAGACAGTGCCCCGCACTGCTACGCGATCACCAACCCGCACTGCTACGCAATCACCAACGTCAAAAGCTCTCATGCGACACCACTGTCGCCGCAAGCGGCTTCTTCGCCGTCAGCAACGCCCTCGTCATAGCCCTGGCGGTATCCGGTGTCGAAAGCCTTCTGGGGGTCTGATGTACCGCTCGTCGGGATGCTCTTTGCCCTGCCAGTGATTCCGCACTCGACATGCCCACCGAACCCAGGACGCAGTGCCGGGTCACAGAGGTCAGGCAGCGACGCAATCAACTCAGCCAGCGCCTTGTTGGTAACGACGACAATCGTCGTCCCGTTCAAGTCCTTTACCTTCCAACCCTCGCTTGCGTCCGTGTAGTCGATTCCTGGCGCACCGCCGTTGTACCCGGTCCTGTTCGGGACAATCACACAGTGCGGCACATGCTCGACGCTCCAGGGTCCGTACACAATGTTGCCGCTGCTACGCGCTGCATTGAACAAACGCTGAATGGCGGCTGACCATGCGTCGGGGAGGTCTGGGGTGTGGGGCATCTGGCTATCTCCTGGGAGTGTGGGGTTCTACACTGTCTATGCCTCTTACCGCGTAGAAGTCCGCTCCTTGCGCTAAATTGTCGCCAAACGTCGGAAGAAATCAAAATCGAGTTGTGATCCCCGATCACTGAAAACGGAAATGGAAAACCCGCAATTGTCGTGCTCTGACTGCAACAAGAAGCTCCGTGCCGTTCGTGCCGCTGCCCCGCCTGCCGCCCAACAAGCAGCGATGGTGGAGTCCAGGCTGTCCACCTGTCGCCAGTGCGAGCACTCCACAACAACGCTGGGGGCTGAGATTCTTATTCGCTGCAAGATGTGTGGCTGCTTCATGGAAGTGAAGGCTCGCTTCCGCCACCTCCACTGCCCCATCGACCTCTGGTAGCGGATTGTCGCCTAGCCCAGCAGCTTCAGCACAAGCCCCGTCACCGACAAACCAATCCCGATGTAGGCCAGCACCTTTGCTCGCTTCGCGTGCTGGTACGCATCCCCCAGATTGTCGCGCTTGATCTTGTAGTCGAAGTGATCCATCGCGTGCATCCCAGGTATCCGCTCAAAGAAGTCGGCACACTCGCGCTGCTCAAACTCGTCGTCTGGGCGTAGGCGCAACTGGAACCACATGCAGACGCCTGCGTACTCCTTCTCGCGGTTATCGCCTGGGTAGCGGTTCCACAGGCCACATCGTCCACACCGTGCCACGCGCTATTGTCGCCTTTCTCTAATCAATTGTCGCTCATACTTGAGAGGACGATCTTATATAAATATCGGATCGCTCTGTAAGTCTTGTTTAGCCGATCTTGCTGTTTGGTTCGGATCTCTGTCTCGCTCGGATCGCTCGTGGGTCGCTCGGTCGTGCTCGGCTCTTGTGAACTAAGGCGACAATTCAGGATCGCTTGAGCTTGCGTATGCGTCGCAGTCGATAGTGCGAATTGTCGCCCAGGAAAAGGGCCTCTTGAGGCTGCTCGCCCCCACCCCCCCTACGTGCCCTATCCCCCCCTGGCACTAAGGCGCTATGGGGGTAACGGACGTTCAGCCACTCGCTGTCGTTGTCCTCATACACGTTGACCCTGTGTGCGTACTGCACCACGCAATACCCCTCAGTGCTCTTGACCACAGTGCCCTCCCATGTGGTGGGGTCTAGGGTCACATGAGGCTTCGTCACCATCCACACCTTGTCAGATAGGCGTGCCCATGTAGACCGTGCTGCATCAGGGTTCAGCTTGACCCGCTCTCCTGGGATATAGGGGCCAGAGCGCGTCAGGGTCGGCGAAAGTAGCTCGGGATGGCATAGCAGATCGGCGTAGACAGAGATTGTCGCCTCGGTGATCAAGCGCGTAGGGAATCCGCCGGGGGTTTCGGGAAGGCACCCGCATCCGGTCAGGGTTCGGGCCGCTTCGGCTCCCGTTATTGTCGCTTCGTGCCGCTCATTTATTGACGACAATCTAGCCTCCGCTTCGGGGTTGTTGGTTCGGCGTCGTCTACGCTTCCGATATTAGGCGACAATCGGGCGCTTCGGGGTTCGTTCCGGCTACCAATACAGTCCGGTCGGGATTAGACAGAATAGAATCACAATTAGGACAGAGCCCAGGAACCGCCTCAGATAGGCGTGCTACAGCCACAAGCATGTCGAAGACCTCTGCATGTGCTCCGTGCTCCCCCCATGTATCAACGATCTCTGCTCGGAGTGCCTGGGTGTTGAATATCCTGCTCATGGGGTGCTCTCTGCCCTAGTGGGTTCTTCTGTACGCTCTGGGGGCTTTGGGTGTTGAATTGTCGTCTTTGGGACGGCGCTCTCTACGTCCAGCGCCGCCATTCTCATGCGGGTCTGCTCTGCGCGTTCGATGCGGAGATTGTCGCCTAGCGACGCTGGTCGGTTACTACGAACAAGCATCAAAACGGTATCCCATCAGTGAAGTAGCTACGCGGTGTAGAGATCCCCTTCGTGGCGTCCTTGAACTCGCCTTCCCCCATGACTCGCCACTCGCCCTTCGGGGGGTTCTTCGCCATCAGCTTACCCGCGTCCACCTTCGCCGGGATCGACAACTCGACTGCTACGGGCTGCGGTGATCCCCCTACTCGGGAGCCCACCATACAGACGACAATCAAGCCCAGCGGCGTCACTGAGTTCGGCTCGTCCTTCATGCCAGCGACCATCGCCTTCAGCCTCTCCAGTAGCGCCTCCCAGCGTCCGTCACTGTACCCATCCCCATCGTCTGGCTCGCCTAGCTCTTTTCTGAGATTCACGCACCACACGAGCTTCTGCGGTAGCCCCGTCAGGGCTTCCCTCGCCCATGCTGTCATGGCTGCTGCCTGCTCTATTGTCGCTCTCGTGCTCGCATGGGCCTCGACCTGCTCGCCCTTCGGGAGTCTGGTCGTCATGTACTGCTCTGTCTCAGGGTGTGCCCGCATGATTGCGTGACCGATGTAGCGCGTCAAAGCGTTCGGGATTGCAAAGTCGCTGCCCCCCGCTTCGGGTCTAGTGCCCTGCTCCGTGTCCCATCTAAGCTGCTCTATCAGCTTCTTGATCGCGAACTTCTTGCCTGCCTCGCTGTGGGCCTTTGCTCGCTCTACCAGCCAGCCATAGCCCGCCGGATTGGCGACAATCCACTCCTGGGCTCGTTCGTTTAGCCTCTCCTGCCTGCTCATGGTCGCTGCTCCTCTCCGCTGATCCAGCGTAATTCAGTCACCCGCCGCTCTGCTGCTGCTACGTCCCAGACGAACCACGCAAACGCCATGAAGCCACTTGCGTCGCGCCGTGCCTTCTCGCCGTTCGGGTACAGCGTCACCCGTCCAGGGAATGCCCAGATCCTAGCCGGGGCGTGACTTCGGAAGATGCGCCGATAGCGCCCCTGCCCCTCCACGAACGACAATCGAAGGAACATGGCGAACTTGTCCGGTCTGAGCATCAGCGCCCGTTCAACGAACTCCTCTGCGAGGTTGAACGGCGGATTGGTGACAATCGCCCCCACGCCTTCGGGGAGTGCCGTGGCGAACGTGAAGTCCTGCCCTGTCTCCCCGTAGCCTCGATCAAACAGGTCGGTTGACACCACCTCGTGACCGTAGCGCGTCAGTACCTCCGACATTTCACCCGATCCGCACGCTGGCTCCCAGACTCGCCTGCTGAACCTCTCGCGGTCTAGTAGCGCCTGGGTCACATAGTCGGGCGTCGGGTAGTAGTCGCCTCCCGGTCGATCTGCTGTCTTGCTGATACTCGGCTTCCCTGCCATCGTCCCTACTCCTCGGCCTTCAAAATCGACGGCAACGCCTCCTCGGAATTGTCGCCTTCCTCTAGGAGCCCTGCGCGGTGCGCCGCCAGTGCTCGGCTCATTTCGGCGATCTCCTCGTCAGTCAGAGGGTTGTCGTCCACTGTGATCGCTGGCATCGCGCCGCCTGGAAGCGCCGCGCCTGTCCTCGTCGTGACCGCGCTAGCCGCTGCTGCTGCTGTCTGCTCCACCACCGTGTCGCGCTTGCTCGCAATCCGCTTGTCTAGCTGCACGAACGCGCCCACTGCCCCCTCTAAGCTCTTTGGCATCGTGGGAGCGATCCCGGCTGCTGCGTTGCCTGTGATCCTGTCTAGGACCAACGCCCGCACCGCCTCCAACTGCCCGATCTCGGCGATCTCAGCCTGCACGGCTTCGGTCTGGGCATGGTCTAGCACCTTGCGCTTGACCTCGCGCCAATGCTCCTCTCGCCGGATGCGCCACTGTCCGTTCGTCGCTGCCTTCTGGAAGGCTGACCAACTGATCGCGTCCCGAATGTAGGGAGCCGTGTCGTCGTCCTCGATTCGCTCGCCGTCCCAGACCTCGCGCAACGCCACCCCGTGCCGCTCCACATAGCGCAGAAACCCACGAAACACCGCCCGCCGTTGCTGCTCGGCTTTCGTCGCGCTGCCTGTCTCGATTGTCGCCTTCTTGCGCTTACGCTTTCGGGGCTTCGGGGGCGTTGCCATCACTTTCCTCCGCGTCGTTCCGGTCTAAGCATTGTCGCATACAGCGCCATGCACGCTGCATCGCTGATCCCGTCCATCGGCTTGCGCCTTCGTCCCGGTGTCAGGTCGATGGTCGGGAACTCGCGCTGACACTTTAGGACGCCGCGCACCTTCGTGTCAGAGCCCTCCACCCCACGAAGCACCTCAGTCTGCCACTTGCGCGGACGAACGATCTCATAGGGAATGCCCACGGCTACGAGCGCCATTTCAAGCGCCCCGTAGCCGCGTCCAGCCGTGAACGCCGTGCTGCGCCCCTCGCCGGGAAAGACTTGAGCGTGCTCCAGCACGGCGTAAACGTCCCAGTGCTCGCTCTTGACCTCCTGAAACAGGGTCACAACTCGCCGCATGTCGAGCACATTCTTTGTGCCCTTCTTCCCCTTGCGGACCACACCAACATTGAGGACAGGCATCGGCTCAACGTGTGTGGGTTGCAGCCGTTCGTCAATGACGACAATCGCACCCTTCGCGCCGTTATCGATCCCGATTCGCCGCATCAGTTTACCCCCAGCAACGCGCTGGAAAGTCGTTGCGCTGTGTGCTTCAGGTGCCAGTTCGTTCCCGGTTCGGTGAACTTCCCCAGCCAGTTCTGCAACGTGCTCTTGTTGACCGAAAGCAGTTCTGCAACGTCGGCTAGGCTCCCGCCCCGCGACTCCACGCAGTCGAGCAGCTTTATTGCGCTGCATCGGTCGTCGTCTGTGTAGTGGATGCGTGTCACCGTTCCGTCAGCGGCTCGGCGTGCCTTCCGTTTCATGCGGACAATGAAATCTAGGATCTCGCTGTCCTCCATTTCGGCTTCGTAGCCCGAAACCGTGGGCTTTTCTGCGTTAGTCATTGGTCAATTCCTCCAGTGCGCTGTGCCCCTTCGGGCTGCGTGTCACTTTGATTGTGCGCGGGAGAATTGACGACAATCGTGGATCGTGATCGATGATCACAACGTCCGCAACGCCCGCGCTGTGCAAGGCTTCGACAACCGCCGCCTTGCCGTGCTCGTCCATACCGCTGAACACTTCCTCGTCTAGGACAAGCAAGGAGAGTGCCAGCCCGCCGCCTCCGCACACCGCCGCGACCCCCAGGTCTACCGCTAGATTGAGCCGTCTGCGCTCGCCTCCGCTGAACGTCAGTAGGTCGCGCTCGGTGTTCTCTCCATTGTCGTCAATGTGGACGATGGTCTTGATCTCCTCCTTGACCCTCCCCTTGACCTCTCGGGTCGGGGGGAACTCCACCGCCAGACCTCGATCTGACAGGATCGCCAGCCAGCGGTTCGCGGCTGTCTCGATAGCAGCCAGCGCCGACTCAGCCATGTGCGCCCGCACGCCCTTCGGCCCCAGAGCCGCCTGCCATGCCTGCGCTGCCTCGACCACCCACCGCGCCTGTGCGGCTGTCTCGTCCGCTAGAGCCGCCTCTCTGCGAAGCTGGACCTCTCGTTGCGTGTCTGCCTCCAGTCGGGACTGGTATGGGTTCACAACAGAGCCCAGGTCGCTAAGGCGGTCCCTGGCCTGCTTTAGCTCGCGCTCTACAGCGCCGATCCTGTCCGCTCGGATGCGAGCCGCTGATCTCGCGCCGCTCCACTCCTCCATCGCGTCGTCAATCCACTCAACGGCTTCCTGCATGATGCGCTTGTTGTCGTCCAGCACCTCGCGAGCCGCGACCAGCCTGCCTTTGGCCTCGGCTGCGGACTTCTGGCTGGTCGCCAGCTTTTCGGCGACAATCGGCCCCACCGCCTGCTCGCAAGTCGGGCATGGGTCGCCCAGCGATAGCTGACTCAGCCGCTTCTGATCGTGGCTGACCACGCTCCACTCCCGGCTTGCCGTGTCGAACGCCCCCTGAGCCTCGGTCACTGCTCGCTTGTAGGGCGCTCGGTCCAGTACGGGCTTGCGCCCGTCGATATCGTCAAGGCTCTCTGAATTGTCGCCCTTCTCGGAGCGCAGCCCCTCCAGCGCCGCCTCCAGCGACGCCACCGTCTTGCCGACACCTTCGATCTTCTGACCGTGGGCGACCGCCCAGCAGTCTAGCTTGTCCTGGGTCTGTTGGAGATTGACAGTGCCCCATCGGAGTCGCAGATCTTCGGCGCGTCGCGTTGCATCGCGCAACTTCGCATCAGCAACCGATCTGTGGTGCTTCGCTCGCTCGCACGCCTCCTCTAGATCGCGAGCCCCGCTGATCGCGTCCAGAATCTCGCGCTTGCGCCCATCGGTGGCCTCGGCAAAGGACCACGGATCACCCTGGCCTCGGACCACCGTCCTGCACCATGTGTCATAGTCCGCACCAACCAGAGTGTCGATTGTCGTCTGTGTTGCGTCGTCAGCCTTCTTGCCGTTGCGCCTGACCGTCAGAGTCTCGCCGCCGCTTCGGGCTCGTTGACGCTTGACCGTCCACACGGTCGAACCGTCACGGAGCGTCACCGTCACTGTGGCTGTCTTCTGGCCCGTTCCGACAACTGCACGCCCGCTGATCGCCCGCGTGCCGCTCCCCATGCGCTCGGGTGGGCACTTGCCGTACAGAGCCCAGGTCAGACCCTTACTGACGGCTGTGGACTTGCCAGCGCCGTTGTCGCCGATGATGGCGACCGGGCCGTTACCGCCCAGCGTCAGGCTTTGAGCCTTCCCATAGCTGCCGAACCCGGCAAGCGTGATCTTGTCTACGATGATTCCCATAGCCCCACCTCGTCAGCCCATAGATGCAGGGCTACGGGGGGGATTCTTAACGGGTCGGGTCCATGCACCCGATCCACATACTGAACCACCGCGTCCTGCGGATTGCTGTTCCGGTCGATCACCTCTCGCACACCGCCGCCAACTTCGGCGACAATCGCAGCGCCCTCCAGCCCAGCCTTCTTGAGCGTCTGGGCTCGCTTCTTCACTTCGTCCCTCGTTCCGTTGACGACAATCCGCACGCGGTCGCCGCGCTTCAGCCCCTTCGGGCGCTTCGGGTCCGCACCTTGCAAGTCCCACTGCACTGTGTGGTGGACTGGCGCACCGATGGCAAAGGGCACACGCTCGGGAATGCCTGGATCGGCTGCAAAGGCTCTCGGGGTCTTTGCGGTCCACCGGAGCCAGCCCTTGCGCTGACCCTCCTCGGAGAAGCTCGTTTCGTAGGGCGATCCACAGTAGATGATCGGCCCCAGGTTTTGAGGCATGTGGTAGTGCCCGCTGACCACGAGCTTTGCGGTCACGCGCTTGCATGACAATCCGTCGTGATCGCGTCGCATGTTGTTTAGGTAGCTTCCTCGCCAGCCCTGGTGCGTCCACCAGCAGCCCATCTGGGCCTCGGTCGCCTCGCGTTTCAGAGCCTCCACGGCTTCCCAGAATCGGTCGGGCGGTAGGTACGGCACCACAAGGCCCACCCTAGTCACCATAGGCTCGGAGATCACCGTGACGTTGCCGCCGTCCAGCGCCTCTAGCGCGTTGCGCGTCCCGTCGTACTGATCGTGATTGCCTGCGACCACCAGCACGCTGCCCTTGAAGCTCTGTAGCACCTCTCGGAGTCGGTTGAACGTCGGCATGTGAACCATGCTCGGCTGATCGAGAATGTCGCCCACGAGGACAGTCGTGCCCCCGTGCTCCTCTGCATCAGCACGCAAGGGCTCCAAAGCCGCAAAGACCCACTCGGCAGATCGCTGGCTCAGATGCAGGTCGCTAGTCGCTCGGATCACGGTCGGCATTACCGCCCCTCCCGGTAGATCTCGCACAGCGTCGAAGCAAGGGTCGAATTGTCGCTCATTATCT
>Ga0098061_1000894_pt1 | contig 14648 bp, 5 predicted proteins | sample 22_taG_FD_92579 | JGI IMG/M metagenome (GOLD analysis project Ga0098061, IMG submission 92579) | Marine viral communities from the Subarctic Pacific Ocean - 22_ETSP_OMZ_AT15343 metaG | ecosystem: Environmental > Aquatic > Marine > Oceanic | place: Subarctic Pacific Ocean | collected 2015-01-20 | reverse complement strand
GTTCCCATGTTTCCGCTGTGTTTGTAGTTGAGGAGTAGCTGCTGCCAAAAAATTCAACCCTGTTTAAAAAGTGTCCCTTCTCTCCTGGGGATTTGAGCAACCCAGAGGATTGAACGCTGGTGTCTTGTGTTTGTGGGAATTCGGGGAAGGCTGATGTAGTAGTCGCTTGTGCGTGTACCGAGTACATCCGTAAATCAGAAATACCTGTGTTTCCATCGGCTGATGTTTGCGTAATTGCTATTACAGGCATAATTGTAGCAGAGTCCCATTTCTCGGGGACATCAAAATAAGGAGAAAGGAAATTATAATAAGGATTAGCTTTCGCTGCCTGGTAATCATAGGATGCCGCAGCTGTTACCCCGCTTAATAAAAACTGATCATGGTCAACATAAGGTTCCCAAGCAGAAGTTGCTAAACTCCAATACCTAAGCACATCAGCCTCCGCTATGATTCCTGCGGATACATTGTAAGAAGATCCGGTGTAATCAAAACTAAATTTGTGGGCTGCACCAGACTCTAGGTTAAATTCCGACACATAATCAGCATATGTGGCAAATGTTGTTACTTGATTTCCGTCTGTAACATTTAAAAATGTTTTATCCCCAAAACTTTGAATATTTAATTTCGGTAAATGTGTATACTCCGACCCAGAGTTATTTTGAAAAGTTGTAGTCCACCCTCCCAATCTCCTAGGCTTAATGAAGGTCGAACTTACTTCAGAGGAAAATTTCTCAGGAGCTAAATCCTTTGTAGGCTTGTCGTACGCAATTAAACTGGTATCGCAAATCCCTACATGATTTAGTTGTTGTCCAACTCCACTAGTGTGGAATACGATAACGCTGTATAGACTATCCCTAGAACCTCCAAAATATACTCCGGATACTTCCTCGTCTGTAAGGTTAGTTGTATCTAACTCTAACGTGCTTGGGGTAGCCATAGATGATAAATTATACAAAGAGACGTTGTGCCTATCTCCATCTGCTGTAATATTTTGATATAGATTAGCAGTATTACTCACACTATTCCAATAAGTAGAACTTGCAGGAATCCCGAGTGCTGCCTCCCCTGAAACGGGTTGCCATGTGCCTGAACCTCCGTAATAAAAATAAGTATTATGTTTTTCTCGAGTTGGGGGAGGTCCGATCAGTTTAAAATCTTTTAAGTAAATCGTGCCGGCGGAATCGTATTCTGGGTCCACATCTAAAAGATCTGTTAACTCTTCAGATACTGTGTCCTCTTGCTTATAAAGTAGAAGCTCCACATTTCTTGTATTCTCAAACGCATATTCTTTTGTACCAAATACCGCAGAAGACTCTACAGGAAATGTCGGTCCAAATTCCTCATCGGACATTTTAAAAGGGATTACTGGGGTAGTCCAACCAAAACGATCCCCTTTTACTTCAACAATTTCCGAAGGAGACATTGCTTTTTCGTAATTACCAAGTATCTTGTAGTCTGAGTTGGTAAAACCTCCAGAGAGAACCTTTTTCTTATGCCTCTCCTCTATTCTAAACTTTTTAGATTTTTCTTTCTCCCACTTATTTGTACTCCAGTCATATAGGAATACTTCTGATGTAGGGGATGTTGCTTTTAAACTTAAATAGACTGGGGCATGAACGAGATTTTCCTTATATGATGTAGCTTCTTTGCTGACATGCCTTAAGGCAAATGATAATGTATGGTTTCCGTTCTCTAAATCAACGGACAAGTTGTTTCCTGATAGGTAACTGCCTCTTCCAAAATACGAATCCGAAGACGTGTCTTGAAGTACTTTTCCATCACACTCAAGTCTTACACAGTCGGGTTCCTCTGACCCAAAAAATTGGAATCCTGATAATGAGCCGACTGGATTTAAAAACACATGATAACCTAATCCTATATTTTTCTTATCTCCGAATCGAGCTAATTTAGCATGGTCAAATAAACTTGAATCTACATTGGTATCGTAGGACTTATGTAATACCCCTAACCCAACTGTACCTTGAACCCCACTAAATGTTGTAGATTCAATTGAAAGTTGATACGTCTTTCTTTCGTCTAAATCACGAACAGTCTGCGCTAAGTAAGTCGTTCCACTGGCATAAGCCGTACCGTAAACAGGTGCCTCGGGAGTTGCAGAAGTTGATATCAAAAGAGAGGAGCCTGTGGTTCCCGAAAACGATCTCTCTATTTCTATCGCCTTATCTGGGGCTAAACTAATCCCATCCCAATTTGAAAATTGCCCCACTGAAACTGAGGACAAAACCAACGCTCCCCAATCGCCGGAACCGCTTCCCGCGTGGGGGGTAAGAGTTACCTCAAAACTATCTGTGTGATACTCTTTAGGTAACAACGAGACCAGACTTCCATGAGCTAACGTACCGGATGGCGTGCCAGATAATACTCTATTCTGGGTGTCGGTTGTACTCCATGTATGCGAACTTGCAATATAGTAAGTTTCCTTATTTAAGTTTTTCAAAGTAACATCAATACCAGCAATGGAAGATCCGCTAAGGGCGGAAACTGTGCTACAATCAAAATCTACAGCTACATGCGATCTGTTATAAGGGGAATCTTTTTCGCTAAAGAAATTCTTAGAACCACGCTTAGGTTTGAAAACTCCTACCAAAGAAACTGATCCGTTTGCGGAAGCATCAACGGATGACGAGTAAAACTTAAGCCCAAACCCTGCTGAGGAGTCAAGGACCGAAGCCCAACCGTAAGTACCAGACCCACTCTGAACCTCTTCTATTGGGTTTGACAGATAATATAAATGCGACTTAATATCCCAATAAGCCGGGACTAATGCGGATAAGGAGTTACACTCATCAACACTAGATGTTCCCCATTTAAGTCTGGAATCCACAAACAGGGAATTGTGATTGTTTGGGGTAAAGTTATCAAATGACCCATTAGCTAACACTAAATCTTTTTGTTGTCTAACACTGATTGAATGTAAAGTAACTGTTCCTAGTTTAAAATCGGTTGTGTCCGGTAAAACCAAACGGATAAAATAATTTTTATCAGACAGGATTGCTACTTGGTCCATATTATTCCCAGAGGGGGTTACTGTTATTAAGTCTGGAGAAGTAGATGAGGCTTCCAGTATGGAAGAAGTGAGGACTACTTCTTTGGGTTCGGTGGTAGTATCTTCTAAGATATTTTGTTCAAGGACTTCAACCTTAAAAGGTAAAGTTCCGTCTGAGTCAAACCAAATTAAATTCTGCTCGCCTTGTACTAGATGTATCGGAATGGTTGCCTTAATGTAGTCTTGTCCCCTCGTTTTAGTAACATAAAAAGGATTTAAAGAAATTTCAGGAGACCCATAACTCTCTATCTCGGCAGCAGCTAAATTTAAAAAAGAAGGCGAACCAACATAAGTTAAGTCGGCAAAACTTCCACCGGAAGCTCCTATCCCAGTAAAATTATTATTTGTTTGATAGGGGAGCAAGTGGTGAATATCAGCTGAACTATCCAAATACTGTGGCGTTGATGAGTTATCGTAAACCAAAGAATACCTTGAATCTTTAGTACTAAAGTCTGCTTTCGCGCAACCAAGGGTCATAGCTCTAACATTAAAACTAGACACGGAAGCGTATTGAGACCCTGACGTAATTGACGAGGGTATCGGAGCCTTAGATAACATATCCAAAAATGCTTCTTTTCCCCCATCCACAACCATGTTAGGGCTGGAAAAAATGCATTCTTCCTTGTCATTTGTTATTTGGTAAACTTCTACTTGTCCTTTCATATTACTCCGTTATATCATAAGTAGTTATCCCACCATCGTTAGACTGTGTTTGTGGACCGCCATAATATTCTAACATTTCAGTTCTAGCTCCACCGCTTCCTCCGTGGGTTCCTGAGGCGTATGTAGCATTTCTGGATTGGTCGTCTGTGATTAGAGTATCAAAAAATCTAAAAATGTTTTCGGTATCTTTTTCTGTATATTCCCCATTGATTAATTCCCCTAAGTACTTATCCATTCCAATTACAGAATGAATGTGTAAAAGATTGGTGCTGTTGTTTGTGGTTGCCCCCGGTAATCTAAAAAGCTCTAGGTAATACTCAGTATTACTGGTATGAATCTCTGAGTGCTTTTTAGAGAGTTTTGTTTTTTGTTCCGTTCTAGGTCCCAACGCACTTAACGTGTGAAAATCCACTTCGTACGTTTCCTGGCTATTTGCTGGGAGATTTAATACTCTATCGTATTCCCCCGAATCTCGTAATTCTTGAGTGTAGAAATCCCACCGATTGGTGTTAAAATTAAACACATATCTCGAAGTATCAACCGCACTAGGTGTACCGTCAAAACCTGTGGTAACCCTAACCCCTAATTTTGATGCGGTAGTATTAGGATTTTCGACGTCTAACTTAAAGTTATATCTTCTTTCAAAGAAGAGTCTTCCTAAACCTCCATCAACAAAACAATATCTTATTTTAAATTTTGATTTCTCCGTATCGGCATTACTAGTTTGAACCAAACTAACACATTTAATTTCAGGATCAGACGTAGAGAAACGAGTGGAGGAAAGATTTAGGACTGCAAAATCTGTAGTGTCGTCTCCACACACCATCTCCATGCCACTCATTATCGAAGAGTTGGAGTAAATATTGTTATACTCTCCTGGGTAGTAATCAATATCTTTTAGATTAGTATACAGACCCCCTCTGGATACTATTCCAGGGCGGGTTGCGGATACTTCCATACCTGAATAATTACTGTAAATAGTCCCTGATAGAGATTCTCCCCCTACCAAATATTTGTATTCATCAGAACTAGACACAGCATCAGTTAAGCCCGGAGCTTTTCCTGGTGTGAATACAGAGGATCCTTGGGTTGCGGTTTCAAATAAAACACCGGAGTAGTAAGTTCCATCCCCAGGAACCATGGGTCCATAAGTATGAGACAAAATAGAAGATGGAGAATTAATTAAATCGGAGGAGTAATCACTTTTGTATAATCTCCAAAGCTTGTGTATTCCTTGTCCGAACTCAGCCGCATTGATTGAATCCAAATCAAGATTTAAGTATCTCCTGTCTCCTGTCTGTTTAGCGCGGCTAATAAACGCGTCTACTATTTGAGAGTACTCTCTATTCACTAGGTCGCGTGTTGGGCACCCTAATCCTGAGGCTGCACTAAAATCAAATGCTCTACTAGGAAACCAGGAAGATACAGGTCCACTGTAGTATGTTTTGGTAGAATGAGGGATCTCCGATCTTCCTGCTTTAATCGTGTTAGAGGGATCATAAATGGAGGAAGCTACGCCTGAAGTTGAAAAGAAAGAGTTCGAGGAAAAATTAAATCCTTTAGGGTAAATCTCTGCGGTCACGGCTTCATCGGGAATATTAGCAGATGTAGAACTCCATGTTGGGTTCCAAACCACGGTATGATACATATCTCCAGGGATAGGTTCGCTTTTTCCATCTCTAAAGTTTGCTACTCCAGGTAGCACCCGTTTCAAATCCCTAGACCTAGCGTTAGACCTCGCGGCTATATTTCCCCAAGTTCCCCAAAATGAGTGGTCAGGGTTATTCACATACCTACCTTGTTGGAAAGTTCCTGAAGTAATGGAGGCTCCATCTACTCCACTAGCAAGCATCCACCCTGAAGTATCCGCTTGAGGAATCAAATAATTTCCTACAGAATCTCTATCGGTCAATGCCGCTGTAATACCTAAGTTAGACGAAGTAGCCTCCCACGTCTCAGTAAAAGGGGAAATCAAACCAGTACGAATCGTTACATGGAGCGGTATAAATTCTTGAAACACTTTATGGATAGTCTCTAAACTTTCAGTGTTTATTGCTCCATGCCCTGCGGTTGTAAAATCTGTTGCGCTAGAATCTATAGAGAAAATCATATGAGATGATTTTGTATTAAAATAATCGGCAAGTGCCACACCTTTATCAAACCCAGATGCGGAATCACCCCCTGATACATTGTAAGGTAAATGGTAAGTTTCTGTGTAGAACCTGAACCTGGAATTATCCGAAAGCATTTTAGGTTCAGTGGTTACTCCTCCATACGTCTTCAAGTACGCCATTAAATTCCCAAGTGAAGACTCAGGGACCTCCATCCCGAACGAATTTCTTCCTCTCACCAAAACCGAAGATAGATCAGATAACATTAACTCTGATAAGAACGACTCTGCATAAAATTTATCATCCTCCCACGGAGGGATGTTGACCAACGCTCCGCGATGCCAAAAACCCTTTCCTTCAGTAGTAGGAATCATCTTTCCCCACATATCGTGATCTCTCCAGTAAGTACCTTGAATCTGAATAATCTTATATCTTTCATCTAAGTACTCTAAAATAGCATCTACTAAAAATCTAATATTAGTATCATCATTTATAGGGTCATAGTTAATTCTTAAATTTGTGCGCTCAGCCAAACGCTTCATGTATTCTTTAATTTCCGGAGAAGTTGCTGAAGCTAAAAACGAATCCGTCTTTAGTGTGTAGTATATTAGGTTTGGCAGGTAAGACTCGTAAACTTCAGCCAAACTGCTTGTTGGCATATATCCAGTCTCATCAAATAACAATCCTAAAACAGAATCCAGACCTGAAGTGGTCCCTTTCATTTTATACGCCTGAACGGCATACCGCAGCTGCTCCCTCCAATCCTCTACATTTCGTGATAGGAATTTCCAACCTATTAAGGATGCCAAGTATTCCAAGAACTGGGGAGGACAGGTAAAAGGGTCAATCAAATCTTGTAGCCCTTCCACAGTATCATCAACGTCAAAAAACCCATAAGAGACAGCTTTTAAAAATCTATGTAAGGGACCAGGACTTGAGAATTTTGTAGGGATTAAATTAGAGGAGAGCATGACAGACAAACTGTCTTCCATAAACGCTGCCGCATTATTATCCTTATTACACCAAACATCTATATGAGTTAACATCCCAGACAACTGCTGTGTTCCGGATAAATAGTGCACAGAGGAGACTGACATATCGCCCGATGCGAATGCATCTGGTAGGTAGGCTCTAGCAGTGGCTCCCGCCGCGGACAAATCTCTATTGTACCAAAAGTACTCAAAAAGTTTTTTTGTTGTTTCGTTTTCAGTAACACTTGTCCCTAAATATAAATTTTCTAACATTAAAGTAGAAGGAGTTGAAGACAAGGGAACTTGATTTGCGTCCCCTCCCAAATCTAAACCGCTAGAATTTAAAAAATATAGAAAGCCTAGATTTTCAATCAAGTAGGAATGTACTGCCGACGTACTAGAGACACTCTCGCTAACATTCGCGGACACTCCACTAACGAAGGTAGAGTTCGGAGAGTTTAGTGGGATGCTCGGGATTAATGTTCCTGATACCCACTCAGCAAATGCGGAAGAAGTTTCAAAATCATCAAATGTTTTGTTGTATACTTTTAATATTTTTTCTTCAAAAGTATTCGGACTCACTCTCGTCAAAGCATTTCCTGGCATAAAATATTGCCGTAAGTCTTGAGCGGCTATTGTGCTTACCGATAAAAACGCCGAAGAGTTCATTGCTGTGTATAAAATTTTACCTAGAACCACATACGAAATATCATGCGACACACCATGAGCCTCAACCTCTCTCTCCAGGTAGATCTCTGGGAGATAGGGAGTTATTTGATCAACGTAGGCATATTTATTTGGGGTGTCCATTATACGTAGTTTATAGAAATTTCATAATTGTTTAGTTGGATGATCTCGTTAAAACTAACGCTAATGTCACCCGAGTAATTATCAACGGTAAACATTCTAACGTTATCGACTCCTAAAACCGCGGAGGTAAGGTCTGAAAAATTAAGGGGGAGACCAAATTCCATCGTATTGTAACTTAGCTGTTCATTGATTTTTTTTGCAACTGCCTGCCGAATAGTTCCTTCTTTTGCTTTGTTAAAGGTATCGGTAGTTACGGTACATACCAAATCTACCGTACGGATTACCCCATCAACAATGGTGAGCTCATCTGTCATCATTTTTAAAGTATTCAGGTGGGTCAGAAGGTCCGCTTTGTATTGTAAAGCTGCTCGTTCTAAAGATTTCGCACTAGAAATACCTAAAACATATACATCAATCATATTAGCCCCCAAGCCATTACGTCTTAAAACGGCAATACCCTTGCCTGTAGCCCCAGCGTCTGAAGTAAACGCTTCGATTTGAGCTTTATAGTCTTCCGCTGTTACCGCTCTGTATTGGGTTTTAAAATAAGATGGTGCGTATTTTTTAGCATGCTCAACTGTTTCGGCGTTACGCCCCCCTGTAGCAGCGGTCAGGTTTGTAACAGAAAGCACAACTTCTGAGGCAGTAGAGTTTTTTGTTGCAGTAGTTTTTAGTACGAGAGCTCGCGAGGGTACATTACCTCGCTCCCCTCCTCCTACACGATAGTAAACAATATAAGAGTTGCCGGGGGTGGGTTTGTGTCCTCTAGTTCCATCCCCGAAGTTTATAGTTGCTTTATAATCCGAATCATATTCTTTATCAAAGACTTTTTGGTTGGCTGACGCTAAGAATAAATTTTCAATTTCAGTATACACACTCCCATCTGAACCGGATACAATAAGACTACCTTCAATAACAGGAGAACCGGACAACTCAATACTTTGTTTATTGTCGGTGCGACCAAACGACCCTGTCTGGGAAGATAAAAAACCTTCTAGTAGGTACAACCCTGTTAAAGAGTTGACGCTTGATGAACTGGATAAAGATAAGTCTCCTAACGCAGACCCGTCAAATTCAATAAATCCATTAGCATCTGTTTTATATAAAGTATAGGCTATAGGCTGCCGATCCCCAGCGTCAATAGAGTAAATTGTTCTATTGGCGGCAGGAATACTTAAAGAAGTAACCTCCGGGCTTTCATTTGAACCCCATGAGATTGAAGCTCCGGCTTTTGCGGAAGTAGGACCTTTTAAAGTCATTCCAATTAAACGAAGCATTTTTCTTACGTTCTCCGGGGATTGAACGGTAGGTAAGTACGATTCGTTGGCTAAAAAATCCGCTTTTAAGGATAGCACACTTCCGATATAGGAAAATAACTCAATGAACATTGTACCTAGATCGGATTCCGAAAAACTAGTGTAATCATCGGGATACACTGCCTTAACGTAATTTATAAGCGCAGCTTTATATTCCGAAAATGTGGTAATAGAATAATCTATCAATTCAGTTTTTGCGGCATCAGTAGGTGCGGCATATCGCATAACATCTGACGCTACCGTACCGTCAAATGCGTCTATGTCGTAATGTGTATTATTGGGGAAAGCCATATTAGTAAGTTATTGTGATTTTTTCCGTAGAATCTTCAGAGGTCGTAGTTACAAAATCTGATTGAAATTTAAAAGTATAATCTACAATATATTTAGAGCCGGTAGAATCCAAACGTACAGTTACGTCGCTTAAGGTTACTCTATCCCCATGTTGTCTTAGTAACCGTTCAGCTCTAGTTCTCATATGCTGCTCTGTTATGGCAAGAGGGTACAGACCCGTAGGCGCGATGTACTCAGGCAGACCGTATTCTGGATCCATGAGTCGTTGACCTTTGGGGATCTTGAAAGCATCTATTAAGTTTTGCCGCACACTTTCTTTATCAAATCTTTTATTAAAATCAGGACCCATTCCTACAAGTTTATTCCTGCGGCTGCTGATTGAGTCTTCTATGTTGTCTATACCTACGAGTCTTATCATTATTATGTTGTAATGTTTTTAAAATATCCTTTTTGGGCGTTATAATTTTTTATATTTTGTTTAGAGGTTAATGGTTTAGTGTATATTTTAAAACTTCCCAAAAAACCATCGAGACCGCTGCGCTGAATTCGCTTTGTTCCTGAAGTATTTACTAATCCTCCCATAGACTCGCTATGTTGTCCTATAATACCTCCGTTTGAATGTTTATCTAGAACATTGGTTGTATAAGTAGCGTACTGGTCGTTAGTGTTATATCCAAGGAATCCCGCAGGGGTTGTGTCGAGCCCGGGTTCCGCGCCAATCGAATCAGAGAAACCCCCTCCTAAAATCCAAGGGGTTGTTATAGGATAAAGCGGCGCTTCATCCATACCTTCATCCAAACTTTCAGCGTGCCCGCTTTTTGTTGTATATGAGTTTTCTATACGACCACAATTTAAGATTGCAGGAGACGGGATCTGCAAAGGAGCCTTTGGTTTAGAATTAAAGGCTGTGGAGATTGAGCATGTTGTAAGCTCCTCTCCATCCAAAAATACTGTTGCCGAGTCTTTACTATAATCAAATGCCATGCTGTAATGTGAGTACTCCCCACTGCAGCTCCCTATAGATTTTCCTGATGATGTTTGTTTGCTAAGAGGGATTATAATACCCAATTGCGTTCCACTAGCAGGAGACACGGAGCTATCCGGGTCGGTTAGAGTAATGGAGTTATCCTCACTAGATTTGATATCTTTTTCGGCAAGAGCGATACTGTGCCCCCATTTTTTATATTGGTCAGAGTATCCATAGTCGTTAGGGTTTTGACCCACTGTAGGACTAATGAGAAACTCTAAACCGTCTCCCCCCCCATTAGAGTCGTCACTATCGTGACCACTGACACCTTTATCCCTAAAGCCAATTATCATACCTTTTACTTTCGCATCAGTATTATCATACCAAGATGTAACAAAATCATCTTGAGATTCTGTAGCTCTGCCTGAATTTTCGCACGCCGCCACTAATTTATATCGATGAGAGGTCTCTAATGTACCTGATAGATTTGGCGCGTGTATCCAAAAGTCCATACTCCATCCGTTTTTAGAATAAAGAAGGTTAGTTAATTTATCACTTCCCGGATAAATCTTACCATCTTTTACTGTGTTTGGGAGTCTTATGTATGACCCACCATTAGAATTATAGTCTGAACCGTATTTTGTTCCTGAGTCATATAATGACCCTCTTAAAAATGGGATGGATATCCCACTAGGGAAAATGTAAGCGGTAGAGGAGGCTACCATTTTACCGTTTAGCGAAGCCTTTCCCGATCCCATATTCTTGATTGTGTATTGCGTCCCACCGGGGGAAACAACTTCAGTTTCTTGAAAATTATAGCATACTAAAAGATTGTCTGTTTCTATCCCCTCCCCTAAACTTTTTACGAAAGCGCTAGTAGAACTTACTCCTGCGGAGGAGTTAAAGGTTATTATGTCTGTTGGGCTAGGGATATCTATGGAGATTTTTGAGGCATTAATACCTTCTTGAGAATTATTTGATTCTAAGAAAATCGGTTTTACAGGCAACACAACCGAGTGTTGCTCTCCCGCAATCACCAACTTACGTTGTCTCAGCAGAGAAGGAGCTAACCCTGAGCCTTTTAAATAGGAGAAATCATTTACCGGAACTCTCTCTAATTGTTTTTTTACTGATAAACTTCCTCCTTTTAGTTTTAGGATATACAAATTATCTAATACAATCATCCCTTGATCATTGTATCCTGGGATATCTGAACCATCACTTTTATAGCCTTTTTTCTCGAACTCATGAGAATACTCTGGATTGGAAAGAGTTTGCAATAGAAGGTCCTGCCCAAAGGTGAAGGACTCATCAGTAACCTCAAAGCTTCCAAATAACCCAGCAAGCTGCAACTGCTTTTTCCTTTTTACTATCTTACCTTCATAAATAGCAGCAACAGACCCTAATGTTTTTTTGTGATTCACTACCGTAACTGAAGTCGCGTCAAACCCACTTGCTATAAGTTGGGACACTTCAGCATTAATTTGGCGGACGTGAGCCTTTAGGCTCGCTTCGTACGAAGCAATAACATCATCATTTTTGGTTAAGGCAGTAACAAGAGCATTTGTATCAGTAAAATCTTCACTAAAAATACTATTAGAAAACGATTCAATTGATTTTGTAGACACATGCTCCCCTTTACCTCCTTCGTTAGGGTAAGCTCCCCCCTGCCAACTGTCTGATAAAATCTTAACTGCTTCTATTTCTGGAATACCTCCTTGTTGGCTGTTGTAATATATCCCATCTTGGGACATTAAAAATTTTCCGTGTTTAGTTACAGGAGGTCCATATACCGAATCAATTTTCGCGGAGTCTGATAAAGTTTGTTCTGAAGCTTTAAGTTGCGAAAGAATCGAGGATCGATTACTTTTTTTAGAGGTTGATTTAGGTCTCGTCAGTCCTTTCGTGATTGCAGTTTCGTACTTCTTTAGTGCAATCCTGGTTTCTTTAGGCAGTGTATCTAAATTAATACTAGCGATATTTAAATTAGGTTCTGGAGTAGAGCCGGTTGCTCTAGACTCCAAAACATCATCGATGCTCGTTAAAACTGAATGCAGCGTCAAGATTTTTTCATTAGTGCTCGCAATACTAAATCTAAGATCCCGAACCTTGTTTCGTAAATATATTGAAGTACTAGGGGATTCTTGATTTACAGGAACTAATGCGGAAATTTCATTTTCCGCCAACGTAACATCCTCTTTAGAGAGAGAGGGGTCATTCTTAATAATTGAAGTTTGTAAAGATGCCACCTCTTTCATCGCATCTAAACTAACCTTTAGATTATCATGCAATGTGCTGGAACCTTTATCGAATCCAACGTCTGAAGTGTGTATAACCCTAGTCTCTTTGTCTAATTGTGTATAGGTGCTAGACAGCTTACTTAGTCGAGCTGATAAAGCGGCTTTTTTGTTAATACTAGCCGCAAGCCGCCTCGTCAGCACGTTTGATAGTGCTGTGAGTGCGTTGCTGCTGAGCAATCTTAATGTTTTCTCTGAAATCATGTTACATTATATTTATACTATTCGCTATGAGAAATGAATTTCGACTAAATCATCCGTATGGATAATTTGGTGTGTGCATCCTCCTCTCCCATCACAAGGATCTCCCCCGTTATTTACCTTAACGTCCTCAATAAACACATAATCTTGTACGAATCCTGTGAACCATGTTCCTGCGTCGTGTGATCTTCCATGTTTATCCCCCTCTGCACCTTCATTTACCACAGCACGGTCATGAACATATACATGCTCATTCTCACCGAAATTACCATCGTTATTTTTTCTAATAATTCCTCCTGCTTCTCCTTTATACGCAAGAACATCGGACAAACCAATTGTTGCAATATACTTTTCAGGTTCGGGAGGGTGCCGCCATCCGTACGGAATATCCGGAAGTCCCGTAGTCGGAGGAATTCGTGGATTGGTCCCCCATGTAGGAATATCCGGATTACCTGTAACCGGAGGAATTGTCCCACTGAAAACCCATGTAGGAATATCCGGAGTACCTGTAGTCGGAGGAATGGTGTCCTCGTAACCCCACTCCGGAGGATCCGGAGGTGGAGGATAATCCGGGTATGGTTCGGAAGATGTCCCAGAGGGATCCCCCGAAGGTGGAGGAGTATGATACCTGTCCGGATCAGAGTGATCAGGGGGGTCGTCGCCTCCACCCAAACCAAAACCTCCACCACCTAACCTCGCGAATTGAGCGGCATCTACGGTGTCCCCACTCTCTGTGTAGTTTTTTCCATGGGCTCCGGGGTTACCGAACCCATCTTGGTATCCGCTCTTTCTAGACGGGTCAAAAATATTCCCTCTAGCTTGTATTGATCTTAAAACATCGTCTATTTCTACATCATTAATACTTGCTTTAGGCTTGTATGCGGGGCTGTCTACGGGTCCTTCATCTAAATGTCTCTTGTCGTGCGTTTCGGGCATTTCCGGCTCTGTAGAGCCTCCTATGACAGTCCTGAACGTACCCTGGGTAATAAGCTTAACAACCCCTTGTTCCTGGCTAGTAATTAAAACTTTTGTATCATTTTTAAAAAGCCAATCTGCTTTCAAGTTTTTAGTAACCGCAGAATCATAGGTAACCGTCTCCGAGCCTTTAATTTGGGTTGGCTCTGTGTAAGCAGCTTTAAAAGCAGGAAAAACCCACTCAGGCGCTTCCGCGAGACTATCAACCCATAGCCCCCCAGCAGACACGGAAAATGTCTTTCTACTTGTTACTAAAGATTTACTAACTGTGTACGTTGTTTTGGGCAAAGGGACAGGACTCTTCCCCATCTCAGACCTAAGACCTACTGACCCGGACGTATTATTTTCATAAGGAACATATACCTCCGGGTTTAAAACCAAAAAAATCGGAGATAGTGTTGGTAAGTCCTCTTCTTCTCTAGGACTTCCGAAAATAGTAACAAGAACCATTAATACCCTCCTTTAGGATCTGGAAGATTGAAATCCTCCCAATCAAAGTTCGAGGTTTCCTCCTCGTAGTAAAAATCTAATTCTTTTTTGGTGGGGGGTTCTCCGCTTCTACCGTTACCCAGTGCCCCTCCAGCAGGTACCGCCTCATAAAATCCTCCGGTGTCGGGATCGTTATTCCAAGTCCACCACTGATCCGCTCTATAAAGGTCACCCGGCAGGTCCTTATAGAAAGTACCGATGCATGTATACCCAATAACCATCTCTTGTGTACCCGATAAATCTGTTTCCCTAAGTATAAGGGAAAGTCTATCTCCTTGGTATGCTATGTCCCCTAGGTCTATTTTCTCTTGTAAAGGATCTAAAGAGATCAAATCATACGACTCTAATTTACTAAAAACTATGGCAGGCATGGGAGAGGCTAGTATAGAAGAAATCACAACTCCTTGGTCTCCAAACGCACTAGTTTGAAGGGGAAATTTTAATTTTTGAGGGGACCAAGAACCTTCTACCGGAAACTCTCGAATTAAAT
>Ga0098061_1000890_pt1 | contig 14694 bp, 17 predicted proteins | sample 22_taG_FD_92579 | JGI IMG/M metagenome (GOLD analysis project Ga0098061, IMG submission 92579) | Marine viral communities from the Subarctic Pacific Ocean - 22_ETSP_OMZ_AT15343 metaG | ecosystem: Environmental > Aquatic > Marine > Oceanic | place: Subarctic Pacific Ocean | collected 2015-01-20 | reverse complement strand
CTAAACATATCGGAGGGTTAGATGACCCATTACATCATCACCTTTATCATCGGCGCACAAGTCGGTGGAATCATTGCACTTTTGCTGGACCAGCGCAACCGTCGCTTGTTCCGCGAGGAATACACCAATAAACTCAAGGAGTTAGGATGACACCTTATCACTTCAAGTTGCTGTATAATATCAGCACCTTACAACGCAAGGTCAAGGAGAAGGACTCCAAGATCGCCGAATTGCTTAATGAAATCAAAGAGTTACGACGCGAGGCCGAAGAAAAGCCAAGTAAATCAGAGGCTTGGAACGTGGCCGAGGACGTGGAAATAAACCTAGAGTTATCGGAGGGTTACGATGGGCAAGAAAAATAATAGTAAAATCGTTGAGTTGCGAAGACCTCGTAACCCATTCGCTGCAAGTTCTTGGAATCGTTCGGGAAGTGGACGCCATCCCGATAAGAAGAAGAAAAACAACAAGTTGGCGTGTCGAAGAAAAGTTCAAGTATCTTAGGAGGTTACAATGTCTTGGGAGTATTGGTTGCTCCTGTCTGTAAGCTATGGAATTTATTGCTATTTTGTCTGGCGTTATCATAAAGATCGCCAAGGAGACTAACCCATGAAAATCATTCTGTTTATTCTCAGCTTGATCGTGCTGTTCAAGTTGGGGGAATCATTGATGAATCTGCTTGGACCATTCGTCGTTATAATCTTCAGTGTTATCGGTGCCTTAGTGGTCACTAATATAATCCTTTGATTACAGTCAGTTAGCTCTGCAGTCCTGCTAAGTCAGCGGGATTGCAGGGCTTTTTTTTGTCTGTTTGAAACTATGAAGAAATGTAAGGAAACGGGTCAGCGTTGTATAACTATATGACATCATTGATTAATCTAGTAGTTGATTGGTAAGTCAGCGGAAGTACAGGGGAAAGTGGTGGTGTGTTTACGCCCTCTCTAAATAGTAAATGATTACACTGAGTTACACCAGACTGCCATCCTGCTTTGTAACCCTATGAAATCATTGGCTTTTTTTGCAAGCCGCTCGTAAGTCTATGAAATCATTGAGGAATTTTGCGGGCTGCCCTACACCTTCAGACTCCTAACCACTAGCCGCGCACTAGGGGGGCCGTAACCCTATGAAATCATTGAGGAATTTTGCGGGTCGTCTGTAACCCTATGAAATCATTGACAAAATTTGGGGGTAGTCAGCGTGGCCTAAGTCAGTGTAATTAAAAAGCTTATCTCCCCTTATAGAAAAGTCAATCAATTCGCTACACTGCAAGGCTGTTAAAAAATTGGCCTGTCTTCATAAATCTTCACAGTTTAAATAAACTTAATGATTACAATGACTTAGGGGGACCCCCCCTCCCCGGTAAGGGAGCTAACTAACCCGGAAAGTAAGTCGTAAGTGCCCGGAATCATTGGGAAAATCCGGGCTGGTACATTCACAACACGCAGCTAATTTTGCCAGATTTAAGGTATTGGGTGTCTAGCAAGCTTAGCTTTCTCTGCTTTTACTCTAGCTGAAATAGCTTCTTGTTCGGTTTTGAAATAACCTAGGAATTTTTTAACACCGCCAATAGATATTCGGGCTAACCACTTCTGAGGCTTTTTGCTCCATTGCACACCGGGCTGGTTTGAACATTTCTCTGCCTTGCATAAACTTCGTTTCAAATCTTTATAGGCTTTCCGGCCCTCTTGGATTTTTTGTGATAATTCGGGTGTTAAACCAGATGGAAAGTTTAGTCTGGCGAATTCGCCATGTAATTCTTTGGCTTTTTTATCATAAGCCAATGCCGCCTCTTCAGGGGTGATATGTGTGCCCACATAATAATACTTCTGGTTATGCACGATTTCTGTACACCATGTATATTCTCCACGCCTTTGGCGAACTCCCTTGTAGCCATCTGTCCTTGGTCTACAATTTCGCAAGTTTTCTGCATGTGTGCATAATCTAAGGTTTTCTTTTCTGTTATCCAAGGTATTATGGTTGATATGGTCAACCATTTTTCCTTTTGGGGCATTTAAAACAAACCTATGAAGATAAAGCTTGGCGTCTTTACCGTTTATTGTTATACCCTTTCTGGCATAGAGTAAATTTCTATTTTTCGAAATATACCATTTGCCCATAGCTGTTACACGATCATAGTCATCGCTGTCTAGCAGGACTTTATGTGTGCCGTGTGTTTCGCTTTTAATTATTAGTTCTCTCATTGTTATATTATCCCATTTTTTAACGAAGAAGTCAATAAAATTTTCTCTCACCCCGGAAAAATTCCGCCAACAAAATTACCAGATTTAAGCACTATTTATTATAATGCAAAAGCTTTTAACAGAGTGGCGTAAATATTTGGAAGAATCCGTTCCACCGCCTGATCGAAAGCCTCGTCGGCCGCACCCGGTATGCCAAGACGAATATGAAAAACATTTTTCTCTTGAAGCCAGCAAAGCCGCTGTGGACTTAAATTATTCTTGTGCGATGGCGTTGATGAGGTATGTCACTGAAGTTTTAGGGTCTAATGCGGGTTGGGTATTTGACCGCGACGGGGATCACAAAGAATGGGTTTTGTATGATACATCCAGCGGCCCCACTGACAGGGCAGACTCGCGTCCCGTTCCCAAATGTGATTCTAGCGGCGACAACAAAGAATACTGCTATTGGTAATTTTCCCAGCCAACAAAATTCCCAAATTTAAGCACTATTTATTATAATGAAGAAGCTTTTAACAGAGTGGCGTAAATATTTGGCCGAGGGGCCTTCCGACGCTGGCGATGTTTCATTTAACGAAATAGATGTGTTGGAGAAATCGGCGGCCGGTCTAGAAATAACCCAAGACATGGTAGATGCCCACTGTATAAAACCAATGATCGGCGGCGTGCCGATGGCATGGACGTGTGAGGAAATGAAACAAGCCAAGCGGGAACAAGAAAGGGGCGCTATAACTTTTAATGGTAAAGTATTATACAAACGGGTCGAATGGAACGCTACATGGCCGGCGAAAGCTGAAGACAAGGGCAATCGAGATAAGCAACTCGTTGTGTTGATTTCGAAGGAACGTGGCGGAATGTCAGCAGGAACTTCGTGGACGCCCCCGGGTATTGAAAAAGAGCCACCGAAGCAGGCAGCGGCGTGGAATTGGTGCAAAGACAAAATCGATGGCACTGTTGTGCCAAGTGATATTGCCATCCCCACTGGTGCTGAAAAACGTGAGTATCTGTGTTATGGTGGCAGAGTGATTGTTGACAGAGGTTCAGAATTGGGTAAGGCCGGGATGGCCTATAATAAAGCAAGAAAAGAGATGCAAAAAGAATTTGGTCTCATTCAAAAATTATTTAATGAGAACTTGTTTAAATTAGGCAAAAAAGAGCTTAGAGACCTTGGTCGCCTTGTTGAACATGCTCTGATTGCCGGCTTTGGTGATGTAAAACCTGACGATATAAAAAATACTTTTAACCCGGATCATAGTGGGCCCTCTCATGTGTCATGGCAGCCCGGTCAATCTCTTGCTGAAAAAAAGAGCAAGTATCAAGCCAATTATTTCAAATTCAAAAAGAAACGATCTGATCTGTTCCTCAAGGTGCACAAGGCCATTAAAGAAAAATATTATCCGGTGCCGCCGCGACGGAATGCAGAATATCAGACTTTGATGAAATTTCTTGGGAGTAACAGCGATGCACTTCAAGCTGCATATAATTTCCATATAGCTAGGATGCACTACTAAAACACTATTTATTATAATGAAAAAACTCTTAACCGAATGGCGTAAATATTTAGCCGAAGCTAAATTTGTTGATGTGGCTACTGATATTGCGAGCGCTCCAAAAGACGAGCAAGACTTTCTTAAAGAAAAAAAAAGACTTGAAAAACTCCATGGCGCTGATAAGGTCCATGTGCAATATTTGTTTGATCAGGCTGATAATAGCAAGCTGCACTGGATTAACCCATCCGATACAAGGCTGGGCAAGCGTCCTGCTAATCAAAAATACAAAGACCTCAACACTTGTAAAATTGGCCCGTCTCATAAAGAAGAGTGTATGTGGTGGTTTTTAACATACCCAGCAGAACAACCAAAGGCCTCACCACTGGCGCTGGCGTCGCCAGTCGAGCCACAGAAGGGCCCTGAAGCTGAAATAGCTAAAATCAAAGAAGAGCTTTCAAAATTGAAAATGCCAGCAGGGTCAGTTGAGATGGCCTCTTTGTCGGACAAGTCACACGCACGTTCGCCGAAAATCACGTTCAAAGAGAGCCTCGCCGGCTACATCTTGCTGACGAGCAGGGCGGTGTTGGTGAACTGTGTGTCGAAAAAATGCAAAGGTCATCCGCTATTTGGTGGGAAATTCAGCGACAAGGCTGCAATGGCCACTCCGCTGGGTAAAAAATGTAAGCAAATTTGCATAAAAGATAATTCAAAATTACAGCTATGGGCTAAGAGCCTCCTTTTTGGCCCCAAATGCAAGAAACTTGCTGATAGGGTGGTGCTGCACCGCGGCGAGATTATTGCATTTAGTGACATGAAGTCTGTCCAGCAGCACCTTTTGCCCTGTATGGACAGCATGGTGATGGCAGGGTTAAATCGAAGATCAAGAAAGGGCTTATCTTGGCAACGATACCATGTTCTCATAAAAGCACTGAAAAAACAGCGGCAGCCACGTCGTGCGGGTGTGGAAAGGTGGTGGGATATAAGCGGACTTGATGGTTTCGGCTTGCCAGTTGGCAGCGAACAGTTACTCACCGGGCTGAAGGTTAGAAGGTGGTATCGTAAAGGCTTGAGAGTAAAAAGAAAGCAGTGGAAATTAAAACGTAGATTGAGAGAACTTGAAAAGTCCCGCCAATAAAATTACCAGATTTAAACACTACTTATTATAGCAGCTAAAGGACCACAACAATGAAAATAAGCAACCGAAAACTAAAACAAATTATCAAAGAAGAGGTACAGCAAGCTCTTGGGAAGCCGGCGCGTGGGTTCAGGAAGAGGCGAAAACTGCCGCCATCATCGGGCAAGGGTCCACCGGGCTATGCTGACATAATAAAAAAGATACGAAAACAGAACGAGTGGATTGAAAAAATGTGTATAGAGTTCGTCAACGAGCTAGACCCTCTTGATAAGGATCCAAATGAAGCACAGGCCAACATGGCATGTCACAAAGACCGACCCGGGTGCAAACAGCGTTGTGTAAATTGTATAAAGGCCGACGACGCTGCTGATTGGCGGCTGCCTACAACCCGATGTTAGCTTAGTTTTCTCTCATCTCCAAAAATTTCCTGCTAACAAAATTCCCATATTTTAACATACTTACTTTATGCGGCCAATACTATTAGCAGCGATAGTTGTTCTCGCGTATCCTACTGTTAACAATCAAGAACTCATTCTCCCCCTCAAAGACAACTCTAAGATTCAAGCCGGCTATCATCAGAAGCGTGGTAAAAGAAGAATCCACGGGGCCATCGACCAAAACACGCCTATAGGTACGCCCGTTAGAGCGGTTGCAGATGGCAAAGTACTCAGTGTATATTCCAATTACCGCTATATGCGTGAAACAATGCGCATTATGAGAAGACTAAAACTCAAACCCTCCTATTCTTGGCCAAGTGCGAAAAGGCGTTTAAAGCGGTGTCATTGTACAAGACGCATTCGGCGTTATTCTCGCTCACCTTGGATATCGGGCATTTATCTTACTATAGAACATAAGACAGACAGGGGCAAAGTGTTTAGGAGCCAGTATATGCATATGTCAAAAATTTTCGTCCCTCACGGGAAAAAGGTGAAACAGGGCGACATCATTGGTTTATCTGGCGATACGGCTATTATTGACAATCCGCCACATCTACATTTCCAAATACGGTATAAGGGAATTAAGCGGAATCCAAAGAAGTACATAAAAGGCTTTAAAAACTAAAATACTATTTATAACATGCAGAAACTACTAAATGAGTGGCGCAAATACTTGACCGAACAAGAACAATCAGGGGCGGCCGATCCCAACGTTGCTCTTACGGATAAATATTGGAATAAAACTGATTTAGATAAAGTTGGCTTAGAAAAGCTTAAAAATATTGTTCACAAAGGTTCTCACTTAGGAAGAAAAACAAGGCGCGGCAAGCAACTTCAGCCGGCGGATGAGTTTACAAAACGCACTGCTGCAAAAATTCTTTTTGATTATTATACTAAATTAAATGACACAAAATTAGCTAGCATATATAGAAAAATGGCCGGCCAAGAAAGCGAAATATTAAAATTTGCTGCATACGCCGACAAAGTAATTGACACAGCTTTAGTAGAATTTGAAAGAGAGTTTCAGGCAACTACTGGAATTCAAGGTGTTCTTCATGCTCCACCGGCCGGCCTAGAAGCTAAAGAAGTGCCCAAGTGGGCCAAAGAAAGCCCATATTTATATGGTGCAGTGACCGCTGCAATGCAATTATTTTTTGGGGATCCGGTGACTGCTGCTTTGAGTATTACCATGGTACCCGGAGCAATGCAGGCTTTAAAACAAACACCCAAAGCTTTTCGGGCGTTGCAGGCGCTAGCGAAAAATGCGCCCAAGACTCGGGCCGGTCGGGCGGCCATGGCGAAGGCAAAACAGGCGAAAGACACATTGCGCGTTAATGCAGATAAGATTCGAAAAGAGATTATTATACAACAAGAGAGGGGTGGCTTGTCACCAGCAGCCCGTAAAGCAAAAACGGAACAGGGAAATTTAGAGGCATTCGCTAGAATGGGCGGTCATGACCCGGAATTCGTGGACCTGGGGAGCCGGCGCGTAAAAGAAGGATATAAGCAGTTTAAAGGGTATCTCCAGTGGGCCGACGACCTAGCAAAAAATCCGGCTGCAATTTTAAAAAGTATGCGCGGAGAGGCGTCGTATGGCGTGGACGCGATGAAGCTGGTCAGGGTTGTTCGAATGCACATTGGGGATAATATGGTGTTGCCTCCAAATCTGGCAAAAGTGTTTTTTAGAATTGCTAAATCTGGCAAATCAGAATATATTACTCTTCTTAAAAATAAAACTGTTTACAAGGGAGTCGGGCCAGAGTTTTTAGATTTAATGAAATTGAGCGATCGTATACCCAAAGCTCCGGGCAGATATAAAATAAAAGTTAATTATACTTTTGACCCGGTTAAAAATACAGGTAAAGTCTACAGAAGTAAATACAATTTTGATATTAAATCCCCAACATCAGAATGGACAACTGACATCAAAGTCGCTAAACACTATGCTAGCGGTGGAAGAGGGACTGCAACGCCATCACGGGCACGCGGAAAAGTAAAATATGGTGACACTGAGGTTCTTTTGAAGGCTAAATCACAAGGAAATACAATGTTGGATTATGAAAAGCTTAAAGACGGTATTGACATGCAGCTTTTCAGACAAGGCGAAGTTTTATCTTATGGAAAAGTAACGGTTGATGAAATTATAGTAATAGTAAAATAGCAAAAAAAGAATTAAGCGGAATCCAAAGAAGTATATAAAAGGCTTCAACAAATAAGGCACTATTTATTATAATGAAGAAGCTAATAAACGAATGGCGTAAATATTTAAAAGAAAACATTCAACGGGAACCTGATAGGCCTGCCGAATTAGATGTTCCAAACTTCCCCCAATGCCCGGATGGCACAAGAGAAGTTGAGCAAAAAGATAAAAGTATAAAATGTTTTGATGTCGATGATGTGTTAGTTGGCATGGTTCCCGGGGATGCTGACGCAGGACCAACGCCGAGTCCGGTCTGGAAGATGAAGCAGATTCTCGACAGGGAAGCGCGATGGCGGAATAATGTTAAAGATATTAATAATCGAACCATTAATAAAGGCGACTTGCTGATTGTCTGGCCGAGGCGAATAAAAGGAAGAACTTACAAGTGCGGCCGGGTGGGGTGCCGCTTAATTAAAGTAGTTGACGTTGGCGCACCGTATATGTTGGGTACGGCTTCGGTGACAATAAAAGGCTCGGGGCTGTGGGATAATAAGCCATGGTCTTGGCCATCATTGAAGTTGATGATGCGCGGAGGGACTCTGAGTAGCGGTGGCGAATTTCTTAAAATAACTGACAAGCTGACGGATTTAGATTTAGGTGTGGGCCGTCACAAGTTGGCCCGGCCCAAGGACAAGCCGTACTTTTATGGAACTATCAATAAAGATGGAAAAGTTCTAATCCGCCGGCCGGGTACGGAACAGTTCGAAAGAACAATAACCCCAAAAGCTTATAAGTTTATTAAAGATATAGCCAAAGAAGCTAATAAATATGATCGTGTCGACGTAAGAAGTTATTTAAAATTAATCTATGAGAATGTACCCGGCGGTGTGGCTGCGGTCGAAAGAGTTTCACGGACGCATGGGGGAGACCCCACAACACAAGGGGTGGTTCTTGTTTATAGATCTACGGCGATGAAAGATGTGCAGTGGCCTGATTTCATAACAATGCGGCCGGGGTGGGAAAATGTAAAAAAAGATCCGGGTTTTTGGATGAAGCTACAAGCTCAAGCCTACAACCTGCGCGTGGACTTTGGAAAAACAATTTTAAATATTTTTAATGAGGATATGCCAAAAGGCATCTATATCGCAGGTAGGGCGCCACAGCGCGCTGGGATAGTTGGGATCACAGTGCGGGCCAAGCCGAGCACCACGCATCATGAAATAGGCCACCACATTAATCCTTGGGCACCGAAATATCTTCCCTACTGGCCCAGTAAAGAAGTTGAGGTTCCAAAACATGGCAAGGAGTCACCGCTGCGGGCTGCGATTCGGGGCCACGATAGACAAATAGCTGAATTACAGGCAGAACACTTAGCACTTATAAAACACTACTGGGCTACAAAGGGCAAACTTGCGAAAACTCCAAAAGAGGCAGAGCGACAAATTAAAGAATTTGTCGATAAGCATGAGCCGAAAGGCTATATTTACAACATGCTTCGAAATCGAACATATAGAAGAAAACTAAGGCTCCTATATTTACAAACCGTTTACAATACGCCGAAGAAGGCAAAAACAATGATGGCCAAGTATGTTGCGCAACAACGGCGGATGGTGGCGGAACAGGCACATCGCCAATAAAGTTGCTAACTTTAAGTACTATTTATTACAGCTAGGAGATATATCGTGCCAAAATTTAAACAAAACAAGAAAAGAATTGACCCGCGCTATTTTTTAAATGAGAAAGTCGATACAGATTTAAGTGAAAAAGCTTACAAATCACCACGGCGAGGGGGCGGTGATTTTGGCGGCGAGGTTAAACTCCCGAAAGGATTTTATGATAAGGGCGGGGACCCGCGTTGGATGGCGGCGGACGATCTTTATTGGAGAATAATGAGTATACTCGAAGCGACGCGTCGATGTTTGGGCTGGGGCCCCCATGCAGGGGCCGGCCCATCAATGGGTCGAGGCGGCTATCGATGTGAAGTAGAAGAGGCTAAATTAACTGGGGATGAAGAGGCGAGGATATTACACGAGCTAAAACGAATGAAGGAGCATTATAATAAATATGAGATATGGGCCGGGAAAGGAGACCCTCTTACGTCCTCATCGGCGAATGAAAGGGCCGCCGAGCACTTTAAAGCTTTTCAAGCTGCCGCCGGGGCGCTGACGAATATGGGATATGAAGGACAAAGGTGGAAGGAAATTGCCCCGCTGATTGGCATGGAAGAGCAGAAGAGCAAAGGCGAGACCGCTCTGACTTTCCCTGAGATAGTTGGTTCAAGTAACTGGCCGGGCCCACCAGAACGAAGATCAACTCAGCCAGAAGAAGATGAGAGGATTAAAGGACAGCCTAGAAAAAGCTATCAGCCGCCTTGGAAGGAACCACAGCGAGATTAGTAAAGTCAAAAATAAACACTATTTATTATAATGCAAAAACTTTTAACAGAATGGCGTAAATATTTAACTGAGCAGATCGGCCGGCCGGGCCCTCGATCGGCTACCAAGAAGAAGCTCGATCCCTTTGAATCAAGCTCAATTAAAGAAAAACTGCGCGCCCACGCTAGAAGCTTGCTTCCAGATGTTCATCCAGAAAATCGAAAAAGAACTGCTTATTTGCTTGGGCAATATTTTAATCCAAAGATTCCGAAGCCGAAAGGGTGGGATCCGTCGCCCGGCGTTGCGGACTTAATCAACCCGGCTACAAATGATTTCTACGGCGATGAAGGGCCGCTCACAAACAAAGAACTCCTAGCGTTTGCATCTGCTTTGGGACAAAAACAATATCTGCATATTAAAAGTATGCAGATAAATATGTTATACGCAGAAGGTTGGGCTAAGTTAATGAGGGCGCGCCCAAACATCAAGAAGCAGACACAAGGGTTTTATAGTCCAAAAACCAAACAAATCTATATTCAAGTTGAATTCAGCGGTTTGCAGCTGGCTTCTACCCTACTTCATGAATTGTGGCACGCAATAGATCACACAGAAATTAGAGGGGAGCGGTTTTTAGAAAATGTTAAAGCCATTCCCGAACCAAAAAAGGTAGCTATTAGAAAAATTATTGCTCAAGACTTCAAGCCGATGTTTAATGATCATGGTGTTCGGGAACATCTTTCAACTGGTTTTATGTCCACACTTAATCGCAAAGCTTTTGACGCGCTCCTCACCACCAAAACACATGCAAGGGGTGAAAAGTTTACAGTTTCCAAAGCTGGGTTATCGAGAAAGGACCGAGCTTGGGAAGAATATGTTCGGTCAGATGAGGAAAGGAATTCGCGATTTAAAAATTTGATCGATGCTTTTGCAAAAGAAAATCATCCGAAATCAATAAGAACAAGGGCCTCTGACGTTGTTGACTTTTGTGTTAATCCAAAAAAATATTATAAACACCATAAGGATGTAAGGTCGATACGCGAAGACTTTGTGTTTTGTAAAGATTATGATAACAGCGTGCCGTCATCCCAACAGTTGCGCAAGTGCATAGAGGAGCACCGAGAGAGGAAAAGACGCGAGGGAATTGCTGTCAGGTGGCCCACCGCGAAAAAACATTGTCGAGCTAAATTCAAGAAAGCCAGAAAGAGAAAGCATCTTATTCGCAACCGGACGAAGCGCGATGAGTCTATTAGGTGGATGAATAGAATTGCGAAGACGATGAAGGTTAAACAGGAAAAACTACCTCGGTACGAACCCGGGCCAGAGCAACGGGCTGCTGTCGAAGAAAAAAAAGAAAATCAATAACTTGACTTCTATTTTTTGTTAGATTTAAATACTACTTATTATAGAACCAGAGAGAATAACAATGAAAGATCTATTAACAGAATGGCGTAAATACGTAAACGAGGGCCCCAAAGAGGATATGGAGGCGAGAGCCGCCGCTGCAGATGCCGGTATAGACAAACAGAAGACGGCGAGCCAACCAATTGTGGATTGCAAATCATTCCCAAGAAAACGCGGGGCCCACAGCGGCGGCACGCAAGCGGATATCATCGTTGTAGCCCATCTGGTCGAAATGGCGTATAAAAAAGCTCTCCCGGGTGGAGACGACAAGGCGATCGAGGCGGTGGCGGCAGTACACGGTCAATATTGCGTTACAAAGTTCTCGGAAACGCCAGACCAGCTTAGTTTTACTTTTAAAAATGGTGTGTCGATGGGCGTCCGACCAGCGGTGGTCAAGGAGCACGGAGCACGACTTGCTGCGGACTATGCGAAATCGGGCATGAAGGTGCCACCGGGTCTAGTAGACCCGGCCGCCGTATCGAAGGCGGCGGGGCAAGCGCACCACGTCGCGACCGAGCAAGAACCGCCAGTTCCCGGCGCAGCGCCGGCGGCTGGTGCTTTCGATTTTAACAAATGTATGAACGATTGCAGCGAACGCATTGGTGGTAAAATTAGGCGGCTAAGCCATGAGCGGATAGTCGCTTGTGAAAAAGAATGTAACGAAGCAGCGCCAAAAGTAAAGAAGCCTGATGAACCGTCCGCGGATCCGCAGCCAACTGAGCCGGCATCGACCGTTGGGACCCCAACGGGCGCCATGGGTACATCGACGCCGATCGAAAAACTTCCCGGCGTGCCCGGCAAACCCGTCGTGAAGGGAAGTCCCAGGCAGCCCCCGGTTCCGGGCGCAGCAGAAGAGCCCACAGAAGAGCCCACAGAAGAGCCCGCAGAAGAGGCCAAAGTGGACAATGACGCACTATCTAGATCGGCGAACCGGAAAAATTGGGAAGAGGTTGCGGACAAGTTTGATTGGGAAACTTCAAGTTATCGCCAAAGGGCCAGAATTATCAGAGCCGCTGGTGGCAATCCGCGAGAGAAATCTCCATGGAGATCGTGGAAGCCTGAGATTAAAAGAGGCGTTGCACGTTGGTGGAAAGCCAGACAAGCCAGAAGAAGAGCAAAAAGATAATTCCCAACTTTAAGCACTATTTATAACATGCCAGCTAAAGACTATGTATGGGGTGTAAAAGGCATAAATAGAATTGCCAACAAGTATAAGCTAACACCTTTAAAAATTAAACAAATCATTAAAGAAGAAACTGAAAAAGTTTTATTAGTAGAAATTGATTACAATTATTTTGCTAGGTTATTTTGCCAAAATAAAAAAGGCATCATGGAAGCCTTGAAAGATACTGAAAATCTTGATATAAATGATTTCCATAGCGCCATAAAAAGGAATTTTCGTGGAAGCAAATGGATAATCAAGTTCTTTGGATATATTGAAAGGGTTACTGGCATTTCTGTTGAAGAGGAAGTCAGCAAAAAGGGAATGCGGAGGACTGTGGAATGGGCAATTGTCAAGCAATTGTTAAGGGGCTTGGCTTCACGCTGTCGCCGGCTGCGCATGAAAAAGAAAAAACAGTCGGCTCTTCCAACCAAGACTTGCAGAACGGGCTATTACTGGAGTATTGAGCGCGGAGACTGTGTGCCAATAGAAGCTCACGACTGGCAAGTTTTGGACGAAAAGGAAAAGCTTTTTTCCAAACCATATAAAGGGCGGAAGGGCTTTCGTTCTCTTTCTTATAATGAAGAACTTATCGATTTTATTAAAAAAGAAGAAGGCTTTAGACCGGTGCCTTATGACGATAGATGCCCGCATACACCAAGAAAAGATTGTGGCGGAACTCCAACCATAGGATATGGCACAACAAGCTACGACGAACAAGCAAATAAAAAAGTCACTTTAAAAGATAGAGTTATTAATAAAGCAAGAGCGAATGAGCTTTTAAGAATGCACGCCAGCTTCGTAATGAAGGGAATGAATAAATATTTAAAAGAGCCAAAATTAAATCAAAATCAGATTAATGCTCTTGTATCTGTAGGTTATAATACGGGCCGCAAGGGCTTACTAGATTCTAATCTTTTTACTGTCGCTTCTAGAAAGCCAAACGACAAAAGAATACCAGATCTGTTTAGACGATTAATTAGCGCGCCGGGCCACAAGCATCGAAGGGAAAGAGAAATAGAGCTTTATTTTACACCCACGCCACAGGAAAAAAGCTGGGTGTCAAAGTCAACACTTGTTCCTAGCGCTGCCGGCCTTGGTCCACCGAAAACAACCACGATAGCTTCAGCCGGGCCGCGAGGGACGAGGGCAAATCGCGAGCGGGACGAGCGCCGGCGGCCGGCACAGAAAAAGTGGTTGGCTGCTTTCGGGTCGCAAGGGCCAGATGAACAAGCAATAGCCGATTTTTGGCTCAATTGGATGAAGCCCGGGTGGTCGTGGGATCTGTGGGTCAAGGCGCCTGATAAGTTGAAAAATAAGATGCGCGAGCTTACCCACCGGCACTTCAAGCCCGAGCCGCGCTGGGAGGGGATGCATTGGTGGTTAGGCCATGTGATGCTGCACAAAGATGCTTGTCCGAGCGCGGTATGCAAAGAGGCGGCGTGTGCTGCGTTGGAAGGTGAAATTGCGGCGGTGCCGGGTATTGCTGCCTGGGCGCGGCAAACGTGTGGCAGAAAAAAACTACAAGAAAAAAAAGCTAAAAAGAAAAAGGCCAAAGTAAGTAAAGTTGGTCAAAGGCGTGTCTCTAAGAAGATCGGAATACTAATTAGTAAAGAGAAGATGGCTCCAAAACAAGCAGCAGCCGTAGCTTATTCTATGGAAAAGCGAGGCGAATTAAAAGAAAGGAAAAAAAGTAGGTAACTAACAATGAAATTAACTAAAAACAGGCTTAAGCAAATTATTAAAGAAGAATTTTCTGCCGCGATGGAAGAGGAGAATGGCCCGTCGGGCGAGGCAGCGGAGTCGTCTGCGGATGTCGAGAAGACATCACCTGAAGAAAAAGCTGCGCTGGAGCAAGTAACCAAATTGGCAATGCAAATGTTGAAGATCGCCAAGGAAGCTGGCGTGGAGATGTCTTCGACCGGCGGTGACAGAGCCTACGACCCCGATACTGGCGAGCAAGTATTTGAAACAACCTTCTAAAACCTAGTTAACAACCACAGCCTTACCCTTCGCAGATAAAGACTTAATGATCGGCGATAACTTCTTGTCATTGGCCTGCATAAAAATCTCAACCTTCAAAAACTTACCAGTAGCATTCTGTAGCATCAAAGGCATTTGAGCAGGCGGGTACGGCCCAAAGCTTTTGCTCCACGGTGCAGTTTTTAATTTGCTTAAAGAGTTTCCAACCTTATAACGAACCTTTATATAAGACTTGGGTGGCAGGGTCACATCGATCATGATCTTCTCCCACTTCGTGGTGATTTTTGACTCATTGACGGTGCCAGACCACCCAGAATAGCCGAAGGTGTGCGAGAAGTCGCCCTTTGGGGCCGTGTAGTTATGCAACGTGTAGCCT
>Ga0098061_1000889_pt1 | contig 14700 bp, 4 predicted proteins | sample 22_taG_FD_92579 | JGI IMG/M metagenome (GOLD analysis project Ga0098061, IMG submission 92579) | Marine viral communities from the Subarctic Pacific Ocean - 22_ETSP_OMZ_AT15343 metaG | ecosystem: Environmental > Aquatic > Marine > Oceanic | place: Subarctic Pacific Ocean | collected 2015-01-20 | reverse complement strand
CTAAAGAAAAGCCTAAAGAAAAGAGCTCATATAAGCGCGGATATCATAAGTATCATGATAGCAAGGGTGAGGGGGAGTATTAATATGCCTGTATATCCTAAAGCCGAACAAAATTTAGCTCTATTAGAATCGTTAAGAGAAAATTATGCAGAGTTTCTACCTGGCTTTAAAGGAGATTCTAATAGTGTAGTTGATATGATGAAACACCTTGGTAGACAAGGAGTAGAAGGGATGGATCCTGGCAAGCAAAATAGAGCAGATATGCTTGGGTTAAATCAACCTCATTTAGCTCAACCAGCTATTGCAAAGCCAGAATTACAAACAATGGCTCCCGTACAAGAAGGGCCTCAAATGATAGCTGATCTTAATGTTCAAAATGATCTTTTGAATGTTAAATCTCAACCTCCAACAGGAGATCCAAAAGGATTTTTGCCTGATGATTTGATATCAAGTATAGCTGGCGAAAAGCTTGGAGATTATTTAACTGAAGAAGAAAAAGAAGGAGATTTTGATAATTCTTTTATTTCTGAGCCAGAACGTACTGTAGATTTTAGCAAAGTTGCATCTAATCTTGGCGGTAAAGCTAAATTGAGTGGAATAAGAAAAGAAGAATTTGATTTTGGTCCTGCACAAAAAGTTGCTCAAGAAAAGCTTGAAATAGGGTCTGGCGCAACATTAAAAGATTTTTTTGCAGATGTTGGATATAAAGAACTGGATAAGTTTAAAGAAGCAATGACCCCAGGTGGCGAAGCAGGATCATCTATTGCTGATAAAATAGGGGGATTAAAAGACAAATTTGGTGCAATGAGGGAAAAATTTGGTGGATTAGATGAAAAAGTTACTGGAATGCTTGATAAGGGTAGTGCTTTAAGTGCAAAATTGCAAGGACCATTAGATTCTGTAAAGATGATTGCTGGGGCAGATAAGCCTGCTGATGCTACTAGAGCTGCTTTAGAAGAGGTTGATCATGGGTTGTCTTCATTAGAAGGACAGCGAAGTGATGTTATATCTAGCCACGATTCTTATGTAGATGCAGCTCAAGGGAAAAGGGATGCGGTTATAGACTCTGCAGCATTTACTGCTAACACTCAACTTAAAAAAGCTCAACGACCAACATCTAACATTGCTGTTGGTTCTATAAAAAAGCAAGCTGAATCAATAAGAGGGACTCTTGCAGATTCTATGAAACAGACTGTTGCATCAGCAAGGTCATCATATGACGTAGCTGAATCATCTGCTGTTAGAAGAAGACAGGGATCTATGGGCGACATAAGAGAATCAGAGGACACTTTAAAAACAGTTCAAAAACAATTAAAAGATAAGCTAAAGGTGGATAAAGCATTAGGCAGTATTGATAAGGTCGTTGGTGCGGGTACTTTAGCTTTAGATGTTATGACTGGCGGTACGGCTGGGTCTGCTATAAGAGGTGGATATAAATTAGGAAAAGGATATTTAACATAGGAAAATATTATGGCTGAATTAGAAAATATAATGAATCAATTGTACGGTGCTAGGAATAAATCTGTCCAAGGTACGTATAGGACTATGGACAGGCTTTTTCAGCAAGCGAATAAGCAATCTTCTATTGCTAAAGGAATGATAACTTCAGAATTAAATATAGCTAAAGAAAGTGATAGCCCTGATAATATAGATTCTGCTATTAATAATATTAACAGTATTATAGGTCAAAACTCTAACGACTCACTTATAGTGGGGCTTGGGGAGGCTAGCATAAAAAGCTTAAATGAAACGAAAGTTCTTAAAGCTAGAGATATTAATGTAAGAACTACTGCCGCGAATCTTTTAAGGCAAAGTAGTAAACTAAAAACTTCTACCCCTGAAGATCAAAAAGCATTTAAAAATGGATTAGAGGATTTAAAGGTTAGCATACATGAAAGCGAACATAGCCCTGGTACGGACAAAGAAGTTAAGGAGATGATAGATTTATTAGATGAAAGAAATGCTAATTTTGAATTAAGCACAATTATAAAGGATACTGACCCTTTGAGTAGGAATAGCGCTCAAAATATGATTGCAGAAACCTCTACTAACATTCTTGATAAATTGCCTGATGAATACAAAAGAGAATACGCAGTTAGAGCGGCTGAATCTATTATGGGATATAGTGATGAAATTTGGAAAACAACGGCTAGTAGAAACGTAGCTTTAGCTGATATGAAAAGTGGTTCTAAAGGTTATGATGATTGGCGAGAGGAAGGCCGTAGAAGAATTGAAAGTCTATATAGGAATGTAGGCCATAATATTAATGCGGTAAAGTCATATGTTCCTAATTCTCCTATAAGGGGCTTGAACGTAGAGGGAGGATTTGATGATGATGCAATTAATAATTCTCAGTATTTTCCTAATCTCTTATATCAACTTGGAAGATTTATGGAAAATGCTTTACCAGAAGGGTTAAGACAGGAAGCTCAACAAGCGGCAATAAGTGCTAGTCAATATGATCCAAATTTACAAAGCTATAATTTTGAACATATTCAAAAGATGTATGATGTAGCAATGAGAGAAATGCCTAATAAGAGCGGTGCATTTCAAACGTATTATAAAGGTTTTGTTCAGAAAGAAACAGGCAGTAAAAAGATAACGGAATCTAGACATAAGGAAGCTTTTTATTCTAGCCTATTTGGTAGCTTTACAGATGCTTTCACTCTATATCGTATCATTATGGATCAACAAAATCTAGAAAGAGAATACACGAATCCTGGAGTTGGTGTAGGAGCTGAAGATGTTCCTGTCACTATAGGGCCATCTAATACAGCTTTAGGGTTTCCTAAGTAATGCCTAAAATTATTGCAAGCCCTAGCACTGCTAATTTGTATCGTACTATTTTTACAGATGCTGTAGACACGGAAGCCCTAGAAAGACCTCAGTGGATTCAATATAAACCGCAAAGATTTCCCAATGGTAGTGGCTATTTGCATGAAGATCTTTTTAATGAATTGAATACTCTTGTTAAGGATGGTGGTGGTAGACCTTTTGATTGGAAAAACGCTAGTTTAAGTAACGAGTTTAAAATTGGAGACGACAGTAGGGAAGATAAGCTATTTAGTCACTATTATAATGTATTAGGAGATATAGCTAACGATGATATTAATTATAATAGATTAACAGATATACATAAAAATAGAATTATTGAAGAAGAAGCTAAATATTTAGCTGGTCTTCAAAGATTTGTAGAAACATCTATTCCAGAAAATATAGGATCTGAAGGCAAAGAAGAGGTTAGGCTTAAGCTAAGTAATTATCTAGACGACAAAATTTTGCCTTTAATGGAAAGCACTATTAAGAAATATAGCGCTAATGAAGCCAGGGAAAGAGCTGGTGATAATTGGCAAAAATCTTTTAGAACTGCGTTTTCTAGCATGATAAAGCAAGCTGGGAATATGGCGGCTCCCATAGGAGATGATTATATAGAAGCAGCTAAAGAGTTGGACGAAAATGAGTTTCGTAATAGCGTTATGAAATGGGCAGATGAATACGATAAAAAAACAGAAAGCGACTTAGAGCAGTCTACTGGTGTTTATAATTTATCTTTAGCTGAGGCTGGTAGGGCTTATGGCCGAAGTTTACCTGGGTTAGTGTGGGATAAGCCAAATTATGTATTTAATAAAGCAGGCGAATATGTAATTCAAAGTGCTATAAGTAGTTTTCTACCAAGAATTGTTGCAGCTGCTCTTTCAGCTACTGGTAGCGGAGGTCTTCTTAGGTTGGTTAGTGGTGTAACTCTTAGTTCTGGTTTTGGGTTTTTACAAGAAGGAGGCGCATATTATGATGAAGCTGTTGGGCAACTTAAAAAATCAAGATCTAGAGCGCAAGCTGATGCTGTTAACAGAGATAATGGAGATATGTCTCAGGAAGATTTTGTTGATAGACATGGATTGACTATTGGTTCTGAATTTGAAACTGGGTCTGAAAGAAGAATTAGTTATGATCAATTGACAGATAATGAGATAGAGGCAATTGCTATTTCACAATCAAAAGAATATGCAGCTTATGCTACCGCAGCGGAAATCGGTGGAACCCTTATAGCTCAATGGGGAGCCGATAAGATGCTCCAAGGTTTTAATAAGGTTAAAACGGGCTGGATAAAGTCAGCTAAAGGTCAACGCGCTATTGCTGCTGCTAATGCAAAAAGATGGTATAAAAGTCCTTATGCTAAAGTAGGTGGGCAGCTAGCTATTGAAATGTTTTCAGAGGGGGTTACTGAGGCTTTTCAAGAAAATATGAATATGAGCATGATGGAAGATATGATGCCAGAATATATGCGTTATACTGCATTAGAAAAATCTGATAGGCTTTATGAAGCTGGCGTTGGTGGTGCTACTGGTGGATTAGTTTTTGGTGGCGCTAGTATGGCTTTAACTAAAGCTGAAGATAGGATTTCAGAACATAGACAGCAAAAAGAAATGGCTCAAGCTATGTCAGATAAGTTGGAATCTGCTCAAGATATATCAACTAAAATAAAAGAGTCTTCAAAACCTTTTGCTGATAAAAATGATCAAATAGTTACTATTGCAATGATGGCTGATCCTACAATGACTAGGTTAATGCCAGAAGTTCAAGAATTAACCGATGAAGATGCAGATGCTGAGGATTATTATCTTGCTAGAGTTTCAGACCAATCTTGGATATTAGATCCAAAACAAATTATTAAAATATTAAAATCTTACGGTGCTAAGAAAATAATGAAAGATCTAGGTTTAAGGGCTGAAGATTTTTATGCAGTCTTAGGAACTAAAGCTAGAGTTCAATCTGTTTTTGGTAAAAAAATTGGTGATGAATCTAAAGAATTTTTTTCTACTTCGAAGAAAGATATGACGGCAGAAGATAATACCGACTACTCTGGCGACCAAGAAAGCAATAACACAAATAACGAAAGAACTTTAGGTAAAGCATTTCAAGATCTTCGGGCTCAGCATACTGAAGCTGAAAAGAGATGGAAAGACACTAAAAACCCAGAAGATAAAAAAGAGATGAGTCGTCTTTTTAAAGAGATGAAAAAGATTACAGCTAATAAAGACAAGAGAAAAGCTAGAAAAAATATTGCTAGTAAAAATAAAGGTACATTCACTAAAGATCCAAATAGTCCTAAAATAGTTGACTTAAACCCCGATACAGCTCATAGTCAAAATCAAATATATTTACCTAAATGGGGAGAAAAAATTAAGTTTAAAATTGTTGGGGTTACTACTGCTAAAAATCCCATGACAGGTAAAAATGAAAAACAGTACCAGGGTATCCTAACCCAACAATCTCAAATGTATATCCCTACTACAAAAAAAGTAAAAATTTTTGAATCTGAAATTGCTAATTATTATGATATTAAAGGTAATTTAATAGAATCTTTAGCAGAAGATGTAGAGAAAAAAGAAGGACCTCCACCTGGTGGGGTACAAATTGGGACTCCATCTGGAATTAAAAAACCTAAAGGTAAAAAATCTACTTATGAAGTAAGCACTAAAGGTGATAAAAGATTTAGTGCTTTAAATGCTAAGTTGTCTGATGGTAGAACTATTGAAGAACATTATCAAGTAGATGTTAAAGGTTATAAATCAATTGAAGAGGGCAAAGGTAAACCGCCTAAAGATAAAAGTATAGATACATATGCTGAATATAAAGCGCTTTGGGAACAATGGGCTGATGAAAATCCTGAATTAATAGTAGAATTAGCTAAACTATCAGAAGGTAAAACTCTTACTGATATGTTTGCTAAGACTAAAGTATCTCAGGCTAGAGCTTTAACCGATATTTTAATTGAAAGAGGCTTAAGGTTAGATAAAAAACCTCCAGTTAAAAAACGTAAGCAGAAAAAATATGAAGATAAATCAGAGCTACTTGACCCTGCTCAACCTACAACGGGAGAAGTAGAACTATTTGATGATCCTACTCAGCCTACAGATGAAAGCCCAGCAGAGACAACAGCTTTTGATAAAATTCGCAATCTATTAAAAAGGTGGTCTGAACGAACTGCTGAAGAAGAATATAAAGAGAGTCCAAGATTGTATGGAGATAAGAAAAAATCAGAGGCTTTAAAAGACATAGAAGAAGAGATTGAAAGGGATAAGGCTACATTTGCTTTGTTTGAAAAAGATCCTGTTAAGTTTCTTAAAAATAGAATTAAACAAAGCAAGAAAAGCTTAAAAGACAATGAAGAAGAGCTCCGTGAAAAGAAAAAAATTCTAAAAGAGTTAGATGAAGATGCTAGTTATAATGAAAGAAAAAAGGCTGAGGAAGATGTAAGGTTTGTTGAAGATGCCTTAATGGGATATAATAATAAAATAATAAAAGAGTCTACTCAGGCTCTTAGTGAGATTGCGAATAAAAAAGATAAAGCTGTAGTAGAAGAAAAACCTGAAAAACCAATAGAAAAAATGTTCGTTACAGAACTTAAAGCTTTTGCTAAGGAAAGAGGAATTGATATATCTGGTTTAAAAAAGAAGGCCGATATAGTTAATCATATATTATTAGAGGTAGCAAAACAATCAGATGAGCTATCCGCTTCTGAAAAGAAAATTACTCAAGAAGCACAGGATCTATTAAAATCTAAGCAAAAACAGAAAGAAACTCTTAGTTCTAACGATGATTTTGATAGTTTAATATCAAGCGAACCAGATACAGAAGATGTTGGGGAATCAGATATTGCTAGAACTGCTCAAAATATGGATGACGAGCTTACTAGTGATGATGCTCCACATGAATTAGCAGATGATGAGGAAGAATTTAAACCTTTTATATCTTGGAATAAAAAAGGTGGATTAAAAGGTAGGGATCTACGAAGAACTGGAGCTGCTTTTGCTACTGCCTGGGAACAGACTAAGGAAAGATATGGTCTAGATAATACTTTTTTTAGCATTTGGAGTAAAATGGTAAGCAAAAATCTATCGGATTCTCCTATTAAAGGCGTTTTTGACGATTGGGCTGAAGAGTTTTCTAGCGACCCAGTTTCTTTTCCAATCGATCCAGATACACTAGTTAAAGATCATTATGAATTAACTGGGGTTTCAAGCCTTGAAGAATTAGAAAGTCTTCCATTTACTGATGACGAAGTTCAAAATTGGATACATGCCGCTACATATGCTGGTGAATTTATAAGAGAATCTATAGGTGCTGATTCTTTAGATCCTAGTGTCGGTAATTCTTCTGCAAATAATACTAAAGCTATGAACAATACTTTCTTTGCCGTTATGGGGATAACCCCGACAGATAAACAGCAGGCGGCTCTATATGAGGCAGTTAGGAAATCAGGAAGCTTTGAAGATTTTATACAAATTCTTTCTAGCGATGAATTTATAAAAAATAATAGTTGGTTTTTAATGAGCGGTAGGAAAGCATCTCAAATAATAGATGAAACCGATTCTAATAGAAGAGTTGCTTTGAGATTTTGGCTTAATAGCAACCCTGTTAATAAAGCAAAGATTAATAGAGGTAATATTGGCGGGTCAATAAGAACTCTTATAGGGACATGGAATCAAACAAAGCAAGTATGGAACTTTGTTTATAAGAAAAAACAAAACAAAGGGTTCCTTAAGAAGAATAAGAATTTAGATTGGGTAAGAACTAGGATGATAGAGAAGTGGGGTTTAGATCCTGATTCTTATGCTTATATCTCTCTCGATGATCTTTGGGGTTGGGTGTCTTATGAAGACAAAAATGGTATAAAGAAGTGGGGAAGAAAACCTTTTAAAGGAAGAAAAAATATAAGTCGTCCTCAGTGGCTTAGATTGTTTAAATCGCTTATAAAAGCTGATTTTATTCCAGTTGTAGTTCGTGGTGATGGTAATAATATTTTATTAGCAAGGATAAAAAAAGAACATTATATAAATGCTGCTAATTATAAAACTTATTGGGCAAATGAAGGCATCACTGAGGATAAGGCAAAAGAAATTATAAAGATGTATATACCACAATTTAATGATCCAGAAATAATAGATTTCTTTGCTGATGGATCTGACCAAAGGTTTATGGCTGCTAATATTGCAAGACATGAAATGTATAAGAGAATGTATGGTGAGAATTATTACAATATTAGTGGTAGGGACATGCAAAATAGATCGAAAATAGCACTTACCCCAGCTTTATCTAATCCTAATATGCCACCTAAAAAAGCTATGGTATTTGATTCTAGGGTTGGCGATGGTGAAAATTCTAATGTTTCATTTAGAATGAAGCTTAACGATGGTACCATAAAAGAAAATAAACTAGTTCAAAATATAGACAATATGTGGCAATATATACTTGACGGAATGACGATGGTATCCGAACGCGTACTAGCTGTTGATTATCCTAAATATTTAGGAACAAAAGGTAGGGCTAGGAGAGCAAAGACTGTTCATTATCAAAGATTTGGTGATGGGGTCATGATGAATAAACACCAGGAAATGTCTATGTGGTTGCCACCTTGGGTTGATAGCGCTCAAATAATGGATGGAGATCAAGTTGTTGCTGAATTTAAAAGAGATGAAGATGGTTATCTTAACATATATGATGCAGATGGTAATTATTTAGACTATTTAATGTCTGACGATGAAGCAAAAGTTAGAACTGGTCAATATGTTGGTTATAATAAAGCTTTTGATATCATGGGTGAAGCAATAGGTCTTATTCAATTTCCACATGAACAAGAAAAGCAAAGATCTAAATTTTATCCTCAGCTAATGAATTATTTTCCAGAAGCCGCTATGCAAGAAGCTATTATGGAAATGTTTAGCAATCCAGATCCAAAAAGATTTCATACTGCTAAATCATTATTTAGAAGATTAATAAATATATCTGAATCTCCAAAAGAGTTAGATGCCTATTTATTAAGTCACTCTGGTAGATTGTTAGAAACTGAGAGTTTGTCGTATATATTAGCAGCTAAACTAGGCGCAGGTTTTCATTCTTCTGGTTTAGAAAACGCTAGAAGAATACTTAAAAATGATATATTAGAAGGAATATCTAGCTTTTTTCAATTTGGAACTAATTTAGACTTTAGGATGGATCCTACTGGATCGGTAACTGACAATGAAATAGTGCTACCTGCTGATCATAGTGTGATAAAAAATATCGTTAAAAGAATGAGAAAAGAAAAAGGAAGAGAAATTACCGTTGATGACATAAATGATTATTTGGAAAAAAAGCCTACAGAGGTTATGGTTACAAGAAGCCCTATCCCTTCTAAATTTGGATATAGAATATTGAGGGTGAAGATGGTCGCTGAAGGTATGGGAGATACATTTGTTGTTAGCCCAAGAGTTGTTAAAGAAGTGTTTGAAGCAGATGGCGATGGAGACAAGGCTTCAGTGTTGTTTTTTGATAAAGCATTTCAAAAAGTTGGAAATATGTTTAAAAGAAGACAGCCAAAGAAGCTTGGTGGGAATATAGGTATTTCTCTAAAAGGCGATAAAAGAGATTATAATGTTGGGAATATTCAAGATTTAGTTGAAAGTATTATGGCTATGCAGTATGGTAAAGGAGCTATATCTGAAATAGGTGCATTTGCTAGGCAAATTGGTGTTTTAGCCACCTGGTTTAAAGAGATGAATATAGTAGATCCTGAGGGCAATGAAATAAGAATATCTCCTCGGAAATTAGACGATACTGTTTTTGATGAGGATATGGGAGAGAGTCATTCTGTTTCAAATATGGTTAGAAGATATATGCAAGCTGCCGTTGATCATGCTAAGTTGTTACTATTAGATAAATGGGGTTATGACCACGATAAGCTGATAAATATGTATTTTAAGAAAGATGATGGTACTTTATTAGCTGAAGAAGAAATAAAAATTATAAAACAACTATTGTTAAATCCTATTAAAAAAGCTGGTGATTTATCTAGGGGTAATCTAGGCGGTAGGGAGATACCTTTTTCAGAGTATTTTGAAATAAGCTCTGTTTATGAAGACTATATAGCTCAAAGACATGATGAAGTTCATGGATTTGAAGATGGTTCTTCTGTGCATATTAAAGGTAAAGAAGGGGCTAATCATTATTATGATCATTTAGCTACTTTTTTCTCTAGAGAGTTAGCTAAATATAATAAATCTATAAATTTATTAACTTTCTCTAAGGCTAAAACTCAAATGGCTCATTTAATAGCAGCTGAAATGTTACAAGATGTAATGCCAGAAAGAATAATTAAAACAGCTATAAAACAATTGGGGATAAAAGGCAAGCCTACTTCTGCTGATATGGCAAAAATTAATAGACATTTGCATTCAGCTTCAGTTTCTGCTCAAAAACTAACTAATGATATTTCAAATTTATATAAAGCAAAAGAATTTGAGGCAAAAGATGAACCTATAGATGATCCTAATGAGGCGGAAAATCTATTTAATATAAACAAATGGTCTTACGATCAAGATGCTAGAAAAATTTATGAAAAATGGGCTAGAATATATGATTCTATGAGCGATGCTCAAAGAATGGCTTTTACAACTGCGTACCTAACCACCACTGCTAGCGCTGAATTTGGTTACCGCAGAAAGAATCCAGGATTAATGCCTCCAGCTAGCAGAGGATCTGACACAGTGTTGGGACCTAATACGGTATCAATGTACTATGAATATTATAATGAAGCCTTAACTCAAGCAGATTTTCTTTCTAAAGAGGATATAAAAGAACTTAGTCCTCTGAATAAACTTTTTAAATCTATATTCGAAGAAATGGGGTGTATGTCATAATGGGTAGGAATTATTGTGTAGAAGGCGAGGAAGCTGTAAAAGATTCTGGTACTAATTTAAAATTAGAAGCCGAAATGAAGGGAGAACATCTAAGTAATTTAGAAAATAGTGAAGTATATGGCACCAAAATTAAAAATTTTATTAGTATGTTATCTAGGGTTAGGAGAAGAAAAAAATATAATTTTATACCTAACGATGAATTAGAACCTATTCTTAAAAAAACTTTTGGTAAAGACGCTGATAAAGCAAGATGGCTTATGCATATTAGCTCTGCTTTAGAAAGAAGAGATGATTTAAAAGATCTTTTTGATGAGTTTGCTGGCATGTTAATATTACAGTATTCGAACAGAAGCGATCCAGAATCAGAAAATTATATACTTAGAATAAAAGAAGATGGCGGGCTGGTTCCAGATTTAGAAAAGCTACCAGTAGGTTTGTTATCTCAAATAGGTGGTATGCTAGCGTCTATGATGCAAGTTAAAGATGATGGAGATCTCCATATAACAACTGGTTGGATTGGTAATCTACAATTAGAGTTTATTACCCCTATGAGATTAGCGCAAATGACTGCTGATTTACCTTTTTATAAATTTATAAAAAGATTAACATATTACAATCAAAACGTAGAGCAACAAACAAGACGCTTTACCAGAAAAAGACCCGAAAGAAGAATAAGCTCTAAAGAGGAGTCTAGATATCCAGGTAAAAGAATTTTGTTTAATAGAAAAGATTATGGTCTTGTTGAGTTGATGAATACTGCAGCTGGCCATTTAATGCAGCAACCTCTTGCTGATTTATTTGGGGATAAAGAAGATTTGCTAGAATTAACCGCCATGCTATTAAGAGGACAGGCTTATTTTGATGAAAATGGTAAAGTTTGGGTTTATGAAAGAGAAGCTAAGGTTAAGGGTAAGTACTATCCAGGCACAAAAGATCCAATATATTCTTTTTTTGATAAAGTTCCATATATGATGAACGAAGATCGCCAATGGGTAGGTTTTGAAAAACCAATATTGGGTGATAAACAATTAGTTTTTGATGCTAAAAAGGTAACTAAGCAAAATCGTGGTCCTGGTAACTGGTATGGCATGAACCAATTGGAAATATATTTGAATTATGCGCAATCCATACAAGAAATTTTAGATGAGTCTGGAGTAAACTTTGTTGCAGAATACAATACTATAGTTGATCAAAGAGATGAATTAAGAACTGCTATTAAAAATCTACCAAAAGATAAGCAGAAAGATGTTGCTAAATATTTAACTATGCTTGATAATGAATTTGTCCAGATACATGGTTTAACAGAGTTCCAATTAATTAATACAAAAAAGAAATCTTATTTTCCAAGATTATATACTGCAGGTAAGAGAATTATAGCTATAAGAGCAGCTCAAGAAGAGTGGACAAAAAGGGTTGAAGACGCTTCTACACTATTTGAAGCAGAAGAAGATTCAGCTAAGAAGATTGAAAGATTTGGAGATTTAATCGAAAGTAATAGAAATTTATTATTATTAAATCAAAAATTAGAAATATTATCCGATCCTAACATATTAAGAGATACAACTCAATCTGATAATCCTATATTTGCTGACAATTATGCTAAGCATTTTAGAGAAATAACACATTTAATACCTATAAATGTTGCTAGAACGGATGAATTTGTTATACAGGATTATATATCTGAGAATATTTCTAGCATAGAAAGAATGAAGGTTGTTCTTGAATTAGCTGAATTAGCAATTAGCAATGTAAAGAAGCCTAGGACTATGAAGTATGCTATAAACTTATTTAAAAGAACTTTTGGGTTCCCCGATGCTGAGGGAAGTATTTTTGGTATGAGATTTCAAGATGATTCTATGGGAAGAATGCTTAGTCGAATTGGAATAACTACTGATCCGAATGCAGCTAATAGAGCTTTTAGAACATTAAATTCTGTTAATGTAGGTAACCTTCTCTCCAACCCTTTAGATGGAGTGCAGAACTTTAGCTCTGTACTTCAAGATATACTTAATAGTGGTCGAGAAGAATTTAATATTGCATCTCAAATGCTTAGAAAAAATAGAGATTATTGGATGGAAAAAGCAGAGAACGCTGGTATTACTGTATATATTAAATACTTAGAGGGATTTTTAGATAAAGCTTTTAGGGCTAGCGAATTAGAGGATTATAAAGGAGCTAAAAAACATATACTAAAAGCCATTAAAAATATAGAAAACCAACCCAGGGATAGCTCTAGAAGAGAGTTAAAAAGATTGTATAAAAACGATTTAAAGGTTTTAAAACGTGAATTTCCTAGTATTGTAAATAGGGTGGCTAGACAAGTTGGTAATTATGCTATTCAAAGAAGAGTAGAAGTACGAAAAGCTGAGGGTAGGGTTAAAGGTGCTGCAAAATTAATATTAAATGCTTATGGAATTATGCCTTCAATTGAGCAAACAGAGACAGATCTTAGGGTTACATCTTATATAATTGCACATAATAAAATAAAAAAACTTTTAAAAGGTCAAAAAATGTCTACATCTAGAGTAGATGAATTAGCTAGAAATTATGTATTTTTTACTCAATTTGGGTTAGAAGCACAACATGTTGGAGATATGTTTGGGACTACATTGGGAAAATGGTGGGGATCTTTAGGTGTTTGGAGGAATCAAAAGTTTGGATGGAGTCTTGATACTCAACGCCAGTTAATAAGGAGCTATTTTAAACCTGGTGTCTTATTTGATCAAGATGAGGAAGGAAGGTTATTAAAACCGAAGGATAGGAGCAAGTTAAGGAAGAGTGGTATGAAAGCCTGGGCAGCTAGCAGGGCTTATGCTGACGCTATAATAGCTTTATTCCATTTGCCTTGGCATGGAGCAACTTACTCTAAGAGAGCTGAAGCCTATAGAAGACTTGCTCCAGCCGTTAGAAAAGGTCAAGCTCATTTAATGTTACATGGATTAGCTACATCATTTTTTACATTCGCTGTTTTTATTAATCCAGCATGGATAAGTCTTCCTTTTTTACTTACAGCTAGAAGAGCTGTTCAAACAAAGGGAGCGCATAAATTTGGTTATGGGTTGAATGATCCTTTGTATGCTTTAATATTTGCATCAGGAGCTTTAGTCCATAATATCGCAACTGGAGATGAAGAAGATTGGGAGGATAAGAATTTATTTCTTGGGAGTAGGGTAATGAGGAATTTAGTTGGGGTTGGAGGTACTGATACTGTCTTAACTCTACTTGCAATAAATAGAGCTTATGAAGCTTATATAAGTGGGGAAACCCCAGATGATAGTTATTGGCAGAATCCTGCAGCGCAGCATTCATTCTCTGGTGGTCTTTACGGGGAAAGCTTAGGGGCGGCTAGAAAGGGAGCCGAGGAAGTAAGCTCTGTTTTTGGTGATTGGAGCTATGATAAAGAAATGCAAAAAAGAGCTGGTAAAATTAGTAGATATTATAAGTATATGAGAAGATAAGCAGCTCTCGCTCAGTCGCTTAGTCGCTCGTTGCCTCGCTCCTTCGCTCGAGCTACAAAGAATGCATTAAGTCTTTTTTTTCTATATTGCTTATCATTCATTTGTGTTAATTGAATCATCCTCTTGTGTGCAGCGCCATTTTCTTTTATAGTTCCTATTTTTAATAAATATTTATAAAAATCGATTAATTCAATCCTTGCCATTTTATTATTATATAATCTTTTTCCGAAGTTTTCAATTTTCATTTTTTATCTCCTTTTATTAGTTCTAGATAATCATCGTAAGGCAATACTGCGTAGGGAACACCCCTATCTTCCTTAATTACTTGTATGTCAACATTGTCATTAGGGATCATCCATTTTGCAATTCTTTTTCTTGTTTTACATTGTATTTTTATTTTCTTTCTATCTTGATTGATTAATATATCTACTTCTTCATGTTCTCCCAATGCTGCTCCATTGGAACCCCACGCTCTTTTTGCTTTTACTCCAGAATCTTCAGTCATATCAACGATAAGTCTTTCAAATCTGTTTCCTTTTGCTTTTGATTTAGATGGCATTTTT
>Ga0098061_1000888_pt1 | contig 14718 bp, 5 predicted proteins | sample 22_taG_FD_92579 | JGI IMG/M metagenome (GOLD analysis project Ga0098061, IMG submission 92579) | Marine viral communities from the Subarctic Pacific Ocean - 22_ETSP_OMZ_AT15343 metaG | ecosystem: Environmental > Aquatic > Marine > Oceanic | place: Subarctic Pacific Ocean | collected 2015-01-20 | reverse complement strand
TCCTTTAGCCAAACGCCTCATAGGACTCTCATTCGAGTGCAAAAACCAAGAAAGATTAAACTTGTGGGACTCACTACTACAAGCAGAAAATAATGCCGAAAAACGTACACCTGTGCTCGTATTCAAGAGAAATAGAAGTGAAGTGTATGCTGCAATACCATTCGAATTTTTAATTAAACTATTAACAGAATATTAAATAAGGAGTAAATGATGCCAACAATAGTATATCGGCCTAAGCAGAAGTACGCCAATAATCAGCCTAGAAATGAATATGAATATAAAAATCTAAACAGGCGTATTGATTTATTGATTAATAGGGTAGATACTTTATTAAATAGGTTATAACACAGAGAGATGAGGGGCGAAAGTCCCTCTATCCTCCAATCCTTCCTAACGAACTTAAAGCTCTTTGTCTTTGAGAGCTAGTAAGTCCAGCATCCCATTTTTTCCTACTTTTCTTTTTCATGTCAAAGCCTATCTTTTCCTTAAACCAATGAGACCATTCTTTTTCTTCTTTATTTTGAAAGAATCCAGTTTCAACTTTCATGAAATCAGTAAAGCCACCTGCCTTATAAGCACTAGAGGAATAAGCCCAAGATCTGGCCATTTGAGAATTAATCCAAGCAATCTTATCATAAGTTTCTTTATTTTCATTTCTATTAATAGATCTCTTAACAGATTCTTTAAAAGCTCCATTTTTCCATTCATGTCGGGGGTCTTTACTATTATTTGATGTAGTATGAGCTAAAAATTCATAAGTACTTGCAGCTAAAGGAAAATTAGGTCCTAAGAATGTTCCAAATCCTTGCCCATATGTAACTTCATCTAACCATTCCTGTGTCTCTTTACTAACTTCACCTTCTTCAAACTTCTCTTTATTAGCAGAAAGCCATGCATACATTTTTTCACCAGTATCTATTATATCGTTATTGGCTAATTGAGCAATATCCATTCCCAGCATCATGCCTAGCCCGCCACCTGGAATAAAAGCTGAACCTACCATTACTTGTAACATTCCAAAACGTATAGCCTTCCATGATTCATGACTAGTAAAATCTCTAGCTCCCCATGAAATACCTGCTTCTTTACCCCAATTCCACATTAAATTCATTAAATTAAATCTATAATGAGCAAACTGACCTAAACCAGCTTTTGCAAGTTGAACTGCTCCAGATTCATCTCCACGGATTCTAATTGCTTTAGCTTTAGCCCATTTAGAATATTCAAAATGCAAGTCCACAGTTGCATTATAAGCTATTTGTCCTGCTTCATTTTCAATCCAATCATTAAAGACTTTCTCATGCTTATCACCATATACTCTTTGCACATCATCATATGTTATTACATAATCCTTCCCTTTTTCTGACATTATCCTGTCAACATTTTGCTTCCCTAAAACTTTCTTTGAAAGCCATGTTCTATCTGATGATAGTAAGTTTTGAAAGGCTAAAGCAAAACCTGTTTTAAAAGTCCCAGACCTATTCCAATCCTCAACAATTTTATGAGCTTTACCCGCAAAAACAGCACCTTCTCCAGCTTTCCTAGCTACAAATTCTGTAACTCTTTCACCTTTTTCTTTAATTTGAAGTTCACCATTTTTATCTACATACATATCTTTATCTAGAGTATATGCATCTTCTATAGCTCCACGAGATTGTTCTGACAGCATACCAGCTTCGTCCTTACCAAATATGCTAGATGTTTTACTTTTACCATCATACCATTGAATACCACGTTTCTTTTGCTGCCTAATAAGCATAGTCATATTATTTTCAGCAGAACCTGATTCTTTATACCATCTAGCAGCATCTCCTACAAATGGAGCTGCCGCTTTTACTCCGAATTCTACAAACTCATAAAATCTTTGAGTTGCATTTCTTGCTGCTGATCTTATATTTCCTCCCATTAATCTAAAATAAGTTACAGATGTTAATGCTCTAATAGCATCTGTAAAATATCCCTCTTTCCTAGGATCTACATGTTCTATTTCTCTATAAGTATCATCTAATAAGTCTAACATTCCTATAGCAGATTCTTCTAAATCTTTTCTCCCAGCTTCTCTAGAAGGATTTAAGTGTTCATTAGTAATAGTATCTACTGCTTTTTTAAATGTAGCCTTTACGTGAGTTTTATAGTTGAATATACCAACATCACTTACATACTTCTTTAAGAAAAAATAGGGGTCATTGTCGTAGAAATTATCTATAATAGCACTTCTAGGTTTTGCAATCTTAGTAATAACTTCTTCATCAAATCTATTTAACTCTAATTGCAATTTTCTATCTAAGCTTAAATCACTTCTATCAACTGCAGTCTCTAGTTTTTTAATTAAACCTAACATACCTCCTGTATATTTAGACATATAATGAGGAGAAAATGCCACCTTTTTATCAGGAGCGCTATACCTATCTGAAATATTATTTCTATTTTCAGGCTTAAATCCTAAAGCTAGAAATTGCCTATCATCAACCATATCTTTATGATCTATAGTTTTTCCTGCCCTATCGATACGATGTTGAAATTCAATTCTTTTTATCATCGAATTAATCTTTTTAATAGTTCCATCAACCCAAATAAGATTCTTATCTTTAGCCATCTGTTTAATCTTTTGCAAGCCTTTAATAAGTCCAGTTACACCAGAAGTTCTTATTAAATTCATATTCTTTTTTATATTATATAAATGATTCTTTTGTTTGCTAGTTAGCTTTACACCATTAAGGTCAATAGTTTCTATATTAGCTCCCTGTAATACGCTATTTAATATTTCAAATGCTCTACCTGCCCCATTTTCATAAAACATTTTTAATTGTTCTTGATTCTTGCTTATTTCTGTTCTTATTTTGTTTTTCTCAATTAAATTATCAGTAGTTAAAAGTTTTTGGTCTAATATCTTCTTATTATCCTGTATTTTTTTAATAGCTTTTTGCCCTGCACTACTAAATCTACGTATACCAAGCATATTCTCAATAGGCTCACCCAATGATAGCCCTAATTCTTTAAAATCAGTTAAAAATTCATTTACTTGCTTATTAGTAGCTGTAGTATAATCTCTAAAAAATGATGTTTCTTTAACTAAATCAGTTTCAAATTTCTTTAATTCAGGGATATTTTGCATAGCAGCTCTAGGTAAATGGAATTTACTCCATATTAATCCATCTTTCTTGGCTATTAGATTATTATAATACTTTAATCCAAATTTAAACTTTCTTAAATCTTTAAAATCAGGAGGATTTTGAGAAGGGTCTAATGATTTTTTAGTATATTTCTTCCATAGCCATTCAAATGTTTCAGTATTATTCCATTTTGCATCCTGAACATTTTTGTATTTTTTACCAGAGTCCCATTCTTTAGTTAAAACTAGCATTTCATCATGTAATTTTGCTTTGTCCTTATCGGACATTTTATCTTCTCTTCTTTTAGCCCAAGCTCTTAGGCTACATAAAAAACTTGACATTAGTTACCCCCCTTTAGACAACTCCATTTATTTTTCATCATATCAGTAGTAGATTCCTTAATATTGCCTCTATCTCCTAAGTCTTTACGTCTTAATGCTTCAACTTCACTTATAAAATGTTTTTTAACTCCATATTTTCTTAATGATCCATCAGGATTAGACATATATTCAATTCTACCCCATTGCTCTGCTATATCGACATTATTAGCTTCCATAATTTTACTTGCCTTATATAGCAATACTGGATCAACAAGTTTTCCTTGCGCATAATCAACCATAACTCTAGCAGCATCTCTTTGATTTGCATCTGTTGATTCAAGTCTATTATATATTGTTTGATTAATCATCTTTTCTTGCGTTAAATAACCCTCTAAACTAGCTGGTTCTGTAAACATTCTTGATGAGACTAACTCTATGTCTATCCCAGGATTTTTCGATGCAATATACGCAGTATTCTTCATAATAGCTATATCATCTAAAATCTCATTTGCAAAATCTTTTAAAAGATAATCTGGCTTATATTCTCCACTAGCTAAATCAGACAATAATGACATTACTGGTTCACTTAATTTATTTTCAAGATACATGTCATCAAATACAGCTTTTTTGCCACCTGGGCCATTTACAGTTCTAATAGCTGTTATAGGTTCAGATACTTCAGGAGTAAGCATTCTTAATATTAATGCTTTAGTATAGAAAGTATCATCCATGTGCTTAAATAACCCATCAAATAATGCAACTTTTCTTCTAATAGAGTAATTTGCAAAATCTTCTCTAGATTTAAATTTTTTAGCTCCTAATTCAGCTCCAAGACCTATAACTTCTTTTCTTATATCCCAAAAATCTGTTTCAAGATATTGTGATAATTCATAAGTAGTAAATCTTTTAGCATTACCTTGATTGTCTCTTATTGTAGGATTTCCTCCAAAAGCTTGTAATAAAATTCTAAGACCTTGTTGCTGCTCTCCATCAACAACCTCATACCTTTTTCCATTTTTAATAATCTTATCATTTTTACCTATAAATGTATTATTTAATCTATCAGGTCTTATTACTTCTTTAATTTTTCCCTTTGAAAGCACAACTAATGGAACACCTGACCTGTTAAAATATTTATTTTTTGGTATATCCCCATGACCTATAGTATCAGGCATAACTGTAGCAGGAGTCACAGGATCATCTTTGCCAAACATATATGATATAACAGATTCCATATCAGTTTTTACTTCTTGAACTCTAGCTAATTGAGCTTCCAATTCATTTAATCTAGTACTTTCTTCTGTTGTCTTAACAAATCGTTTCTGAGTTTCAATTTCTATTTTTAAACTTTTTTCTCTTTTACCTAAGTCAGCTAAAGCTAATATCCTAGACTCATCTTTAACATATTCGTTCATAGCCATATTAAATAGTCTATTATGCTGCGCTTCAGGGCTAGCATCAGTATCTGCAAAACCATTTTCAAAATAATCTTTTAATTGATGTGCTGTTTTATATCCTTGACCTGTAGAGCCTTCTTGCCTCATAGAAGAAGTTTCCATGTGAGTATTATGCAATTCTCGCATAGCTATATCATATGGATTTTGAGATGTATCAAAATATCTCATAGCTTGCTTTAATCCAGGAGCCATATCTATTCTCTCATCAATCCCCCATTTCCCAGACTGAGATAAGTCTAAACTATTATCATATAGATTCACATATGCTCTATTATAATCTTCTATAGTCGCTCTAGTTTGCACACCTGCAGGATCTGTTTCAACTCCTCTATTATATTTTAAATATCTATTAATAGGGTCAATTAATCTAGCTCTAATAGCTTCTCTAACAGGATCAAATTGAGTTTGCGTTAAATCATAACCAGATTGTGGCTTAAATTTACTTGGATCCTTTTTTTCTACTATTCCAATATCAAAAATACCATCTTTCCCAAATAATATTTTATCTTGAATACGTCTAATACCTTCTTTAGTCGTTCTAGACGGTAGTTTCTTATACATGTCAATAAATCTTTTAGACATTTCAGTAATATTATCTACAAGACTTACATACTTACCATTTTGATTTAATCTTACTTGGAAATATGGAGATTTATTATCAAATATTCCTTTATGCAAAAAATTCAGAATATAATTACTGCCTTTTCCTTTAAATATATTAGATAGATAGGTAGCTGTTTGATGCATTTTAATAAATTGACCTCTAGCATTATCTATTTCAGTTCTAAGTAGGTCAAAACTATAGTCAGTTCCTACTAAATCAGGAGCCAATCTAGAAAACCATTCAGCATTCATATTAGGGTCAAATATAGTATTAATTGCAGCATCTTGTCCATGTCCAGAACCATGTATAAAACCAGCAACTTTATTAGTTTCTCTCCAGAACTCTCCAGGAGCAGCAACATAATTAAAAGATTTGTCAAAATCAAAGTCTGCATCTTGAGGCTTTATAGCATCCACATAATTCATCATACTAATATTGCCTGCATTCTCATCCATATGAGCCCTGCCATCTACAATAGCCATTTTACTTATAACAACATCACCCATCATATTTCTAGGCTGTCTAACATTTAACATACCTATACTCAATCCTAAATTCTCTAAAACTTTTGCTGCTCCAGCTAATGTTGTATTATTATCTATAAGTAGCTGGTCATTCTGGTCTTTCATATCATAAGCTTGAGTCTCTTTTTCCAAGGCATTCTTGTAAGCCCTTAGATTATTAGAATCACGCTCAATAATAGGATTAGCAGGATCATCAATATCTCTAAGTCTTCCTTCTTTATCAATATATCTACCTTCAACCTGAAGAAATTTTTCACCCTGAATATCTACTAAAAATGCATCTGCATCTCTTATATTGCCATCTTCAGCTTTATACTTAACTCTTTGTATTAATACGTTATGTACTCCATTTTGCTCAGAACCAGGCTTTTTAAAGTGTTTTTGTGCTGCATAGTATGAAGGTAGGAACTCGCCAAAATATTGCACTGTAACCCTATCTGCGATTGTAGAACGAGTACTTATATCTAAAATGCCGTAATCTGCAGTCATAACATCAAGTGAACCATCTGGAACAACACCCCCTGCTATTGAACCATTGTTTATATAATAATTAATAAGATTTTCCTCAAGCCTTCTTTGTGCCCAAGGCTCTACAATTAAACTATTTCTAACTAGTATTGAGTTCATAGCACTATTAATAGCTGAGGGATCTCCAGACTCTGCCATAGCTCCCATAACCTTTTGAGCTAAAGCTGTTCTATAATAAGGGTCTGTATACATTCTGGATAAGTCATTATTATAATTATCAATCTTACCTTGCAATCCAATCCATTCTGCAATACCATTCTTATCGCTCATATGTACACCTGTGTTAGCTCCAACTGTAGGGTCATGCTCTTTAGAAATAGTTCTTAAACTAAATGCTTCTAGAGGAATTTCTGTTCGAACGTCATTTAAATCTTGGGTGATATTATTTTTATTAACATATTCATACCAAGGCATTTCTAAGTCAGCATCATTTTTAGTAGGTTTAATACTAGCAAATCTATCTACAGTCTCTAAGCCAACTCCTGCTTTATATGAGTTTCGCTTATTAGCACTAGCAAATGTTATCATATCCACACCTAAATCTGTAAATAACTTATTAAGAACAGGATTATATTTAAAGGCTGTCTTATTAAACCATTGCTCAACAGCTCCATACTCTTTACTAGTCTTATCTATATTAATTTTATTGTGTGCAATTGTAGGCTTAATTCCACCTGACCTAAATCCAATAACATTATTATTCTGGTCAGTTCTAATCATGTCTGAATGCAATCCAATCATTGCCATTGAAGCTAAGTAAAATTCTTTGGTTACAAAAGTTTCACCATCTGCAATTGACTTTTTAGCCTCATCTATTAATCTTAAATTCTCTCTATAATCGACATTATCTTCTTTCTTATTGGCACCAAAATCACCATTGGCTAATTTCTTTCTAAGTTTTACTTTTGCTCTATCTAAGCTATTAAATATATTAGCTCCATCTACTTGCCTATCATATCCCGTCTTTTCATCTTTAATTGTAATAGCTTTTACTTTTTTCCCAGCCTTTAACCAAGGAGCTATAACTTTATGGACATTTTGAAATAGTTCAGAATCACTATTACTATATATCATATCTGTCTTAGCTCTATTTTCTGCAGTAGCAACATATCCATTTTTAGTTTCAGTTAGCTTATCATATTTATAATCTTCTTTAATACGAGCATGGTTTAAGTCTATAACTCCATTATCTAATACATTTGGTATCTCTAAAGCCTGATTTAATAACAATCTAGTCAATTTTACACCTTGAACTACAGCAGATTCACTATTAGCTCCTCTAATCTTAGCTAACAATGTTCTAATAGCTCTATGTTGAGGTGTTTGTAGACTTAAATCTCCATCGTATACAGCTTCTAACATTTTAAATAGTTTACCATTTTCACTAAATTGAGTAGCTAATTCTTTATGTATAGAATCTACAGTCTTGTCTACTCTAACTACTAAAGATATCGATTCATTGACAGGAATAACTTCATACTTCTCACCACCTAATGTCTGCTCTTGATTGACATCTTTTAATTTATCAACAGAACCTGTTTTATAAAACTCTGCTTCACCCTTCCCGTGGTCAATAGAAAAATTGCCAGACTTCAAAGCTCCGTTAATTCTATTTAATTCAGCAGTATTAATATCTCTAATAACTCTTCCTTCAGTGTCTATTCCTGACCTTTCAGCTAAGTATATATTATTTTGATTAGGATCAAGAGCTTCTATAATACCTGTAAGTCCTCTATCAGTTATATTACCTACAACCTGTTCTCCTTGAATTAATCTATTTGCACCAGGTGACATATCTATTTTTACAGTCTTAACTACTGTCTTTGAAAAGTAATTAGATGTAATACCATATAAATCAGAATCCATTTGAGCTGAACTAGGTTTATCTGCTGCAACCATATCTTCAGCAGCAATTTTCATTTTTAATTTTAAAGGTTGAACAATAAAGTCATTATAGTTTTTAGGGTCAAGAAGTACATCCCCTGATAACTTTTCTAATGTATCTACTGCTTTTTTAACTTGACTTTGCAAAGCAGAAGATTTTAATATTTGTTGATTTTCATAAGCATCTCCTAAAATATTCCTAGCAAATGCTTTAATCTCTTTAGAAGACTTTACTGAACTTCTATCTATTTCAAATAATCTATCAATTTCATAAGAAGAAACTTTATACTTATTAGAGAACATTGGGGTTGTAACTTTAAAAGAAACATCCTGTACATCTTTGTCTTGAATATCTTTAGACCTTAATTCATCTCTTATGAAATCAGATATATGCGATTCATTTATAGCTGTTAAACTAGCTTTATTTGTAATATCTGATGATATTCTAAGTAATTGTTCTTGATACTCAATTCTTGATGAATTAGTAGGATTTTGAGATAATAGTTCAATTACATTCTTAATATCTCCATCTTTTCTAGCTATTGCTCTTAATAGATAAGGGTCTTTTGTCCTTCTTGCTCGTTTAATAAGTGTAGTTAAATCTTCAGTAACTTTTCTTTCATCAACTAATGACTGCATTTCTTTAGCAGCCTTTTCTCTACCACTTGCATCAAGGCTATTCATGCCTTTTTTAATCCATTCGATACGCTGATTAAATTTGTTAATCTCATTTGACAAGAAAGATACATATTGACCCGCTCTATCAAATGCTAAGTTATCTAGTGCTGCTTCTCCTGTAGCTTTAGACCTTAATAATCCATTATACCAATCCCCATCTCTTGTTTCTACAGCAGCATCATCTATAATCATAGGAAATTTAGCTCTTTCTGCAGTACTAATAACAGTAGTGTAATGATCCATCAATGATCTGTAAGTAGCATCACTTATAGAACCAGAGTTTTTCATGGAAAGTAATTTAGATTGAACTCTATCAATTGAAGGAAGTATTTCTTTAGTGCCTTCTGATTTGTAATTCATACCTGAATCTTTTATCATAGTAATAAAACTAGCTTTAACATCTATGCCAGCATTAGCATCATCTAGTCCTATTTTATCTAAAGACCTATCTAATATTTCATTTTTAAATTCTTTGAAGGCTGCTTTATTAGTAAGTAAATCCCCTACTTGACTTTCTATTCTTTCTTTTAAGGAATTTGCCTCTTCATATGTTATTCTAGTCTTATTATTTGTAGAAACGCCTGGATTTAAATCTAATATAATAGAATGCATGTCATCTATAAACTTACTTACTTCTCCATAGTTTTCAGGAGCATCTTTAATTTCTTCTAGTTTAGGTTTTTGCTTATTCAATAAAAGATTTTGCAATGATAAAAGAGTATCATTAGCCTCTCTTTGACTCTCTAAGCCATGTCCCTTTCCTCCTGTAAATAACTCATACGCTGACTCTCTTTGACGCATTTTAAGAACAGTATCATATGTCATATGCCAAGCATCATTACGCAAAATTCTTTCATCAAAAGTCTTGGAATCTTTCCAATTAGAACCCCAAGTATGTTCCATCATTTGCTCAGAATAACGTTGCCATATTTCTTGAACCTTAACCTGTTGCTCTCCTGATGCCTTTGTAAATTCCCCAGATAATCTTTTACCTACTGTAACCATATTATTTCTTTGAGCTCTATCCATTACAGTAGCAAATGTTTTATTAGTATCATAGCTTCCAAATTCAACAATATCTGATATATTAGGTACAATCATATTTTCTGGATCAATTACAATATCTAAGGCATTATAAGTCTCTACAATATATTTCTTTAATATCTCTTGAGGCTGCTCTATAGACTTTATGATTTGCTTTCTAGTCCAATCTTTTAATTCAGGGTGAATATTTAAAACACTTAATTCTTTTCCATTAAACTTAATAGAAGAAATAGCTTTTACTATTTCAAATGCCTGTGCTGGTGTATATTGGTCTATATCTATATTAGTAGTACTATTTGCATTATATTCATCAATAAGTTTTCTAGCTATATGTAACTTATCATACCAAATCCCTGCATTATCATGTGTTAAGTCCCCATTTTTAATTAAATCACCTAGATGCTTATTAAATGCTGTATCTAAATCAACTCCACCAATATTCTCATTGCCAACATACTCTTTAAATATATTCTCTATTTCAGTGAATTCAGCTGAGGTATCCATTGTTTTCTTAATGCTATCTGATACACTCTTATTTAAATCATCACCTGTTTTATCAGCACCATATATGTAGCTAATAGATTTAAGTCTATCCTTATCCACTCCAAATGTTTCTAAACCTCCCATAATGCCTCTAAGTTTAGAATCCTTGCCATGCATATAACTTTTTACTTGACCAGTTTCAAATATTTTGTTAAACCACCTACCACCATATGATGATGATTCAGTATGGAAACTATGAGGCCTTTTAGTAAAATACATAGCTGTCATAATATTTGCAGCGATTTCCTCACCAGACTCTCCAAATGCATTTGCTAATGACTCCATACTTAAGCCATTATTATAAAAACTCTTCGAAATACCGATTGTATTCATAGCAACAACACCTGCTCCCATTCTAGGTAGGGAATAAAAAAGATCTTGCCCAAATTCTATAGTCCATTCATAAGGAGCACTAGTTAAATATTTCCTTCTTATAGAGCCTAAATACTCACGCATCATTGCATTACCTGCGTCATCGTCTTCAGCTATCTTACCCCACCAATTATCAGGCTTTTTTCTCCATTTTGAAGGAAGGTTAGCATCTAAATAATCACCAGATATTTTATTCATAGCTGTTAATTGAGCTCTTAATTCTTCATTATTATATTTCTTTAGAGGTTTCCAATAAGATTTCCCAGTCTGTACTAACATTCTTTTTAAACGAGACATATTCTTACCATCTGTACCGCCTCTTCCGAATTTAACTGGTCCAAGAATAGACATGAATAAACCTTCATATAAAGCATCTCTCATCCAATGGCTTCCAAGTTTACCATAGTCTAAATCATAAGCCATATCTCTATCTTTCATGTAGTTATAGCCATCCAGATCATCTTTTTCTACACCAAAAGATTTTTGCCATAATGCATTAGCAGCAGTTCTTTGAGTAGCTAGAGCAACACCAATAGCAGCATCATAAGCCATAGCCCCCGCAAATAAACCAAGCTTTGGACTTAATCCTAAGTTTTGAGCCATAATACCAAACAGTCTTTCACTATTAGCTACATTATTTCTAGATACTATTTTTACAGCTTCATCTGTTAAAGTTCCTACTATTTCATCATCTGCTATATTTAAAGTTCTACTAATATTTTTACGAACACTACTTTTCATAGTTTGTTCTATAATCTCAGCGCCTAAAGCTCCTTCTATTTTAGATATAGCTGCAGCATCACTAGCAACTTTATAGGCATCGTCTACTATATTCTTGCTAACTTTTTGAGTTAATAATTCTTTTACTTTCTTGTCACCAACTTTACCAGGAAGTCTAGCAGAAGCTTCCAATAATTCTTGAGTTGATTTTTTAGCAACCGCTTTTGCACCAACACCACCAATTCTAGCAGCTCCAGAAACAGCAGCACGAGTAGCAAATCCCCCTGTATAAAACTGAGGCAACATACCAATCATACTACCTATCATATATCCTGCCTTACCAGAATTAGATAGTTCGTCCCAATCACCTGAAGCGTCTCCCGCTAAAAGGTCTTCCCAAGTATCTGCAGCATCTCCATACTCTCCTTCTAAGTACGCATCTTGAGCACCAAGCAATCCAAAGCTACCTTGTTCAGCTAATCCCCATTTAGCTTGACCTACAAAATCCCAGAGCGAACTACCAGTAGTCGCAGTTTCCGTTTCTCCCATCCACTCTTTTCTTTTTTCTTCTTCTCGTTGTTTAAGAAGATCATATAAAGAATTATTGGACATTTATTATTCTCCTAATAATGTTCTAATTTCGTCTTCAGTAGCATACCCAGAATCAATAAGATCGTCAATAATAGTTCCACTGAGTAAATCTAATCTTTTATTTTGCATATCATTTAAATCTTTATAAGCTAGATACTCTTGACTTGAAGTATCTAAAACTTCTAATGCATTTAAAACTGACTTTAATCTATCTTGTTGGGCTGATATTTTTGGACCAGGACCATATCTGTTATGCTCAGGATCCCATTTAAAACTTTGAGTTTCGAACTGTTCCATCCCCTCTTCACGAAACAAGTCAGTCCATCCAGCAACAGCTTGAGTAGCAACTGTAGCCGCTGGAACACCCATTCCCATTGCAAGATCTGCAATAACTCCAACTACCCCTGCTCTTTTTGTAGCCTCACCTCCCAAACCCCAACCTGAAAACCAACCAGTTCTATCGTCAAATTCTTTTCTTCTAGCTTTAATACTACTTTGTAAATCTTTTTTCTCTGATTTTAATTCTGCTCTTCTAATATCTTTAGCAGCATATTCTTGAGCCAGCTTTTCTTTCATAACTTCACTGCCACCAAATCTAGTATCTATAATTTCTTGATTTTTACCAATCATATCTATAGTCTCTAATAGCTTTTTGTCACTAAAATCTCTTGAAAAAGTAAAAGCTTGATCTTCAGGATTCCCATATTCAACTATAGCAGTTTCGAACATATGTCGATTAATAGAATCTTTTAATTCTGGATATCTATCGACTAATTCAGTTATCTTTTTCTCTCCATGCCTACCTGCATCTACAACAGTTTCATTTACAAACTTATGTTTTTCTTCATAGGTCGAGAAAGATTCTAATTTATTAAATATAAGTTTTATTGCCTTTTCAGATTTAGTCATCAAACAATCCTTCCCAATCTTCAGATTCTATATCAAAAACATCTAAAATATCTGCTTCCTCTCCACCTACTTCATTTAGTAAAATATCCCCTCTATACATATTATATTCATCTACAAATTCAGTAAATGTTTTCCCAGTATAGCCAAATAAGCGTTGTGCTATTTCATCTAATTCTTTCCTAGTAGCCGAATCCTTTGTTTGATAGTTAGCCCAAGCATCTTCAATTATACCTTCTAGATAATCATAACTAGCTTCACCTGTTACTTTCAAACCAGGCTCATATCGACCTGTGCCATGTATATGAGCATTTTCAAATGTAAAGAATAAAGATTCTATTTGTTCTACTTGTTCATCTATTCCCATGGTTTCATCTACCGCTTTTCCTGTTAATTGAGCAATATCAGAGCCGATACTTAGCTTGACTTGCGCTTTAGTAGCTTCAGCATCTTTTACAACATCTGGTTCATAATCATCAGGAGTCTTTAATATCCCTAAAGCCGTATAATAATCATTTAATCCCGATTCTATTGCTCCATGATATATCCTGTCTCCTAAATATTTACTTGCATCAGATGCTTTCTCTTTAAGTTCAGTCTCACCTGCTGTTTTTCTAAAAGCTTTAGCTTTTTCTTTTGTCATAACTCTCGACAATTCATCCATTGCTAACACACCTAAAGATTGTCTTAATGTCCCTGGTATTCTTGAAAAATAACTTTCTACAATAGGGTTTTCGCCATATTCAGCTACATATGCATCATATCCAATATCTTCCATATCCCATTGCTCAGGATCTAATCCACCATGATATCCCATGCCTGGTCTTCCTCCTGTAGCTATTTGCTGAGCTTTAAATATATCTCCATACAATACATCCTTTAATATTCTAGCTTGATCATCATGCATCTCAGCTTTCTCGCTAAAATATTCAGCTCTTCTTGCGTAATCGGTGGCAGGTATTTCACTAATATTATCTAATACCTTTATAGCTCCTTGAGTTACATACTCATTATTTAATAAAGATAAAGATGCTCCAGTTTTCTGCAAGTCCATTTCCAAATCTTCTAACCTATTTCTAGCATCACGTTCTAGCGCCTTATTGTCTTGATACATAGATACTTCTGCTTGAAATTCTCTAGCATCTTCCTGCATTTGGACATCATGGGCTTGCTTATCCTCAAGTGTATCCTTTTCAAATTGCATCATAGCATTTTGTCTTTGATACTGCATAACTAAATCAGGTAATTGTTCTAAGAATGTTCCAAGTTCGCTTTTATGATATACTACTGCCATTACTTCTCCTTATACTTAGACCTTAATACAGCCCAAATTTCTTTATCAATCCACTTTCCATTACGATAAGTATACTCTCTTTCAGTTCCCTCATGCTTCCAACCACCACGCTTATATATACTCTTCATTTTAACGTTATC
>Ga0098061_1000885_pt1 | contig 14750 bp, 11 predicted proteins | sample 22_taG_FD_92579 | JGI IMG/M metagenome (GOLD analysis project Ga0098061, IMG submission 92579) | Marine viral communities from the Subarctic Pacific Ocean - 22_ETSP_OMZ_AT15343 metaG | ecosystem: Environmental > Aquatic > Marine > Oceanic | place: Subarctic Pacific Ocean | collected 2015-01-20 | reverse complement strand
ATATTTAATTCTTCTATCCATTCTTGTAAATGAACATCTCTTACTTCGTTAGCTCCCACAATTTCCACAATCTTCATCATCAATACCACACGCTTCAGGTTGTTCTTGTTCTTCTAAGTCAACTACCCAAGAATCAAATGTATTTTGCTTTGACTCTTCAGCTCTTTTTGCCATTTCAGCATCGTAATTTTCGTCACCCATTGTTTAGTTTTTTATTCGTTAATTTTAATTTTACCGTATAACCAAGTTGTTGCATCTCTAAATACATGCTGTACCCCCCTTAAATCACTCAAAGATTTAAAAGTATACTTATAACTTCCTGGAGGTAAGTCGAAATAGTTATTATCTATAACTATCTGCACAGGATTTTCCGTAGTAGGTATGACACCCACTGCTGCATAATTATTTAAATCATTAGAAAAATCATTAAAGAATATAGAAGTTTCTATCTCAGACTGTGGAGTACCATCACTAGTGCCATAGTTACGAGTCTCTATACCTGTATTCCCACCTGCATAAATAGCTAAATTCCTAGCTACCCCACGAGCATTTATTTTATCATCCTGAACCCACTCAGGAGTTGATTCATTTATATTTAAAGTCTTATTGCAAGCGATTACTATTGGGTTGTAGTCATTATCTGTAATAGAGAATACCAAAACATCAGCACTACTAAAAACCACGGGAGAACCGTTAGAATCGTAAATGTTTAAGTTTAACACAAAATCATCTCTCCTTTTAGCAGTAATATCAACCTTCTGAGCGTTATCTAAAATAATCTTAGCCATATCAATCTTTTTTTACAATAAATGAACCACGCATCCAAGTTCTTGCACTACCAAATATACTACTTAAATTTGTTACCTCGGAGTTGTCTATAAGGTTAGAAGCTATTTTTATCTCATAACCATACTTTCCCACTGGTACATCAAATTGAATACTATCTGTCTCTATATTTATATTACCACTTGAAAGGGTTATTGATGGAATTATAGAGCCACCCGTATCCCAAGATATTTTAGGTAGAACCCACATTTCTTCAGTGCCTTCATACTCAGATTCAATGGAAAAAAATACTAAATCATGCCAAGCCTTTTTTACTAGCTTTCTAGACTTTAAAAGATTCCGCAAAGCCTCAGCTAAGTTAGTCCTATCAGCTGTGTACAAATCTTCATATATAGGAAGGTCATCAATATCAACCGTGTTAGAGAATATACATATAGGATTTTTACTGTAATCATGTACACTTAAGAATACATATTCATCATCAGAAAACTCATAAGCACTACCGTCAGAGTTGGTAATAGACATATCCATAGAGAATGAATCTCCAGCTCTACATATAATATCTACATTTTGTGATATATCTAAATTTATCTTTGCCATTATATATAGTTTAAACTATTACTTTTTCTATGTTGGCCGTAGCTACCCCAATTACTTTCCCTATATTACCAGTTGCCACTCCTATTACATCGTTTGCATAACCCGAAACCACTGTATAATCTATATAAGGGTCTCTACTCGTTCCTGAATAGTCAGATGTAGCCATTGTTGTATTAATATTAACATCAGACCCAGGGGCTGAGTCGCTATAATCATAGTCGTGATGTACAATCGCAATTATTAATACATCATCATCCTTTATATCAGATAATGCAGCAGCATTAAGGGTATAGTCTTGATATTCAGCCGAACCATTATTAGTTATCTCTGCAGAATAAGCAGTTCCCCAGGTCACATTATTAAAATCGTCGCCATGCAAAGCAGTTCCTCCATCACCGCCAAAAGCTGTACTTTTCATTACGATATAAGACTCAGTATTGGCAGACCAATGTAATTTTAAAGTAGCTTCAGATACTGTGTCTGTTATACTTGATGTATCAAAATACATAAATATTCTACTTATCTTATATGTTGTTCCACCCCTACCACTACTCCTAAAAATAAGAGGAACATCTGCTGTATTATTAGTATCAACTGTTCCTGACGTCTTATCTCTAGCAGCGTCCCAACTAGCTTCATTCCCAGTTGCTATAACACCATCACCTGTATTTCCATATAACGTAGACATTAATATTCCTTTTTAGGCAAATAATAAGTAGTCGAATTATAATAACTGTTTACAGGGGGAGTAATACTCAACTCTTCATATTCGACCCCGTCTATATCATGTATAGTAGTAGCACTAGGGTTGCTATTCCACCACGTTACTTTTGCCCCAGTTTTTGTTAAAGATACTATGTTTTTACCAAACAAACTCCAATCTTCTTCTCCGTATGTATCATAGAGAACTCCATCATATGTAGATAAAGAGTCCTTTATGTCAAACCATTCTCCGTTCACTATCATCACATTAGGCTTATCCTTAGCCCATGCTCTAGCTTTCTCTAATACTTGTGGATGACATTCCACTATAGTATGAGAGTTAATTGAGTTCTCTTGTATATATCCTGCAGATATACCCATCCCAAAACCTAATTCTAATATATCTCCTCCATTGGAACATACATAGTCAGCAGAAGCTTTCATTATAGAAGATTCCCAATCCATCATTACCTCAAGAGTTTCACCCCCTAAAGAATAATAGATTTTGTCATCTTCAAATGTTAATATTTCGTCTTTATATGCCATACTATGCTATCTCTACCCAAGTATTATCAGGATTAAAATATATTTGGTCGTCTGTATCCATTACATACCCAATTACTCTAACGAAGTCTCCAGTACCTGAAGGTGCTGTTACAGTTGCAGCACCTGCCGTCACTCCATCTACATACACTGGATTCCCTACAGCTTCTGTTCCTGCTATCTCTATGGATAGAGTAACCATACCTCTTATTAGCATTCCATCTGCATCAGGGTCTGTTCCTAAAGCTACAGCTAAAAATCCTGTAGCAGCACTACTATCTGCATCTGTTAAAGCCCAAGCACCATCTGTTCTTAAGGTATATATTTTTCCTAATACAGTAGAACCTGTACCTACAAGTATAACGTCTCCATTATAATCCCCATCTGTACTACTAGTAGGAGTAAATTGTCTAATATTAATTAACTTTCTACCAGTTATCGTTTGAGTACCTGATAAAGTTACATCTCCTGCATTCGCTGTTGCCCCTGATGCTATCCCGTCTAATTTGGTTTTATCCCCATCTGCAAATGCCCCTTCTGTTGGAGGTTGTTGTGCTGAGTCTGCTTTAGTACCTTGTGATGCAGTAGCATAGTCAGATGCACTAAATGCTTTTACTTCAGCTAAATTTGTTACCTCGGAGTCCATTAGTGCCCCAGCCGCAGTTACATTAGTCGCATCAGTAACGTCTGCTGACGCTTCTATTGCATCAAGTTTAGTTTTGTCACCATCTGCAAAAGCTCCCTCAGAAGGTTTTACTTGAAGTGTAGAAATTGTAACACCCTTAACCCCAGCTAAATCTGTTAATTCAGAGTCCATTAATGCACCTGCTGCTTGTACATTAGTAGCGTCTGTTACGTCAGCGCTTGTCTCTATTCCATCTAATTTATCATGATGAGCAATAGACATAAGACCTTCAGCTGAACCTGTAGCTTCTGAATAAGTGGTATTAGTGTCGGTAGAAGCAAAGTCTATAGTACCATCATCATCTTGATATGTAACAGCTATATTGGTTTCAGTATTACCTGTAAGCATAGCTCCCACAATATCTTGCACCTCTTCTGCACTAAGTTGTGTATTAGTATCTATATAATTCCCTGCGTGTATATTAGTTCCTCCTTGGTCTGTAGTCCAGTCAATAGCCTCATTATCTGTTATGCCATTTAACTTAGTTTCCATAGCGTCTAAATCAACAGCTTGGGTAACTGATATGTAACCAACTTTAGTGGCATCAGTAGAAGGGTATGTATCTTTAGCAGAGTTAACTGTAATAGCGCTAGCTTGTTCTGTTGTGATACCAACCTTAGATGTATTGTTAGCTATTGCAGCTTGTTGTTCTGCTGTAATAGAACCGCTAGCGCCAGTAGCTCCAACAGCACCATCTGAACCATTTGAACCAGAAGCACCTTTCTGTCCTACAGCAACAAAAGACACTACAGGTTGAGTCTTTGCAGAGCCACCTACATTAGGAGAGTTCTTCCCACTAACCTCTATAGTAGGTGTGTTAGAGTTTAAGGTTATGTTTACATCTTTAGTCATCAGGTTGGATTTGTGCAATATAATTGATTAATACTTATTTTATCATCCTTTACCCAATGTAAGGTAACATAATCTACCTTTGGGTATATAGTATTGCTAATAATGACACTTTTAGATTCATCCACCCTTCCTGAAAAGCGACCATGAAAGCTACCAATTAAAAATTTTCTTGTCACACCGTCTGTTACGATTGTAAAAGCTAAAGACTTAGACGGTGTATTCGCACTTAAAGGTTGTGTTACTTTAAAAACATAATCATCATCTAATTTATCTATAATCGTACTTACTAGCTCCTTTGAACCACCAATAACTTCGTTAGCTGCATTTATAAAGTTAAACGTATATTTTACAGTTTTTAGATTTAATTCTTCAAGTTTTGCATTATAATCAGCCTGAAAATCTTTTCTATCATATGCTGCAGCATAAGTGGATGCATATGTATTATCTATTCCCATTAAATGGTTAAATACAATGGCTTGACCTCTAGCAGCATAAAATGTTTGTATTATATTGTAATCAGGAATAGAAGCTGTTGTTCTATATCTAGTAACTTCTGAGACTTTTAATGCAGTTATTGAAGAGTGCTCTACTATTTGACTAACTGCATCTTGCAAAACGGTAGCAGGTATGGTTATGTCTAAAAAGTTTTTAGTAACTGTAATATTAGTATCACCAACATTCGACCCAGGAGGGTATGCAGGATATTCTTCCACTATAAGCGAAGGTGGAGTGGTTTCATGTATAGTTAATGAAAACTCTGTATTTACATCTACTAAATACCCATTTCCAGGGTTAAAAAATTGCAATGTATTCGTTCCAACAGAATCACCTAAAGGAGTCCAAATTCCACCTTCAGAATCTGTTATTGAAATCACTTTATTTTTATGGTCTCTTAAAACTAAGTTAATAGCAGGAGATTCTGCTACACACCAAGGATACCAATTAGTAGCACCTGTTGTAAAAGTATAAGCAAACCCATAAACGCCATCTTCAGTAACCTTCTCCCCATTTTCTAAGCTTAATGAATATGGCCTTACACGGTTCTCTCTTACAACTTTATATACCTCCTCATCCGTTAATGTGTTTAAAGTGCTCGTTAAAGCGTTGTCGGCATAATAAACTAAGCCAGCTTGATTATACACGGCAATTAAATCACTTATACCCCCAAAAACATCAGAAGCAGTGCCACCAACGGTAGACCATTTTAAAAAAGTTGAGATATAATGTACACCCTTATTAACTGTAACTTTATGAGTAAAAAGGTCTGGAGCAATTGGAGACGCTACCAGCTCTTCAATAACGCCTATAGTATTAGGGCTACCCCAATCTTCTTGAGATGGATAAGCTACTAAATCTTGAATGACTATTAACCCACCCATTATCCTAGTTGTATAAATTCGTTAAAAATGTTTCCGTGTATACTTAAATTATATTCCGCACTTGACACAGGAACACCATCTATATTTTCTATAAGCTTTTGATTACACTCACCCGATATATAAAGAATAACTGTCCCTCCACCTAAAGTTTCTACATTATTATACTCTATATATAATGTAGATTCGAAACTTCCTAATGTTGTAAACGCAGATATAGGCTCAAATGATACAGAAAAATCAAAAACTTCATCTGTATCTTCAATAGTAAAATTCTTTTCTATATGAAAGTCTTGGTGATTAAGACCTTCAGGTATAGTACTCATATAATCTGAATTATAAGACATACTATCCCCCACTGAGGATACATTAGAATAATCGCAATACCTATCTTTTATCTTAAAAACATAATCTACATAGTTATGCGCAGGAGTTGTATTGTTTTCTATGTAAACCTTATTTACCTTAATACCACCTACCCCTAAAGACTTAATCTTTAAGGGTAGTAGTATTATCTGATAACCATCAGAATTAAAGCTATATATAGATTGTGGCATATCAAATTAATTATCCTAACAGGCCGCCTATAGTTACTCCGCCCATGTGACTTAAGGTATCTCCATCAGCGTCACTTAATGAGATGGAAGCTTGAGAATCTAAGTGAACAGAAACAGGGATATGCGCATACCAAACCTCTTTATTTTTAAAATACCTTTCAGCAGGAACGTCAGATATATTTTGGTATTTAGTTCTACCAGTATCTCTATAATAACCTACCTTTAAATATTTAAAATACGAACCAGTCGAGCTTACAGCGTTACACACAAACCTACAACCAATAACATTTAGCGGAGTGTTTGGAATTTCTGTAATACCTTGTACAGCTGACTCTGAGTCAGCAGACCAAGCTCTTACTCTTTTATCATGATTCTCTAATAAAACCGATGGTCGGTCGTACTGATACGTTGAGTTACCAACACCTATCAGTGTTGTTGCATCATCAGGGGTTGCACTCATAGGAGATACTGTCCATGCAACCCCAGACGAATCTACTGGGGAAGCACTTGTATTGCCACCTGTATTAGGAATAAATCCAGCGTCAACAAATTCGGCAGAATGTAAGTATAAATCTTCTTCACCACCATTTACAAATTTGACAGTAAACTCTTTAGTGTAAACACCATCAGCTAAACTAGTCGCAGACATATCATAGCAATTTAATTTTTTACTATTAAACGCTACATATGAAGCGTGCTCTCCTTGACTAGGGAGGCCAATATTCTTTTTAGAACTAAGAAGTGAACCATCTGCGTTTTTAACCCCAAACTCATTAGGGTTTCTAACTATAAGGTCTACTTTAGTAGTACTATTAGAGACTGGATGTACACCCGCACTACCAGTTACAACGTACTCTTGTCCTACATCATTATTAGCTGAACCGTAAGATGTGTGCTCAGAACCTTCTGTAATTTTTACCGTCTCACCTGGTAGACAATCACTTAATTCAGTATTATGTATTACATAATGATGATTAATACCTGCATTGACACTTGCAAATGTAGCCCAAGGTTTAAATACGCCAGTGAATCCAGTGTCCGTACTATTAGCAACACTTGGAACAGCATTTGTGTTATCGTCTTTATACTTGAGGGTAATCTTTACTCCAGTTGACGCACTTGCATTAGTTCGTGCCTCATTTATCGGAGTTCCCGTCTTATCTGCGAAGCTATAATATTTATCCCCATCAGCAGAACCCCCTATATAAGTCATTGCCTCAATATAATAACCTTTATCAGTGTTCTCTAATTCAAGAGCTTCCACCATCATGCCTGGCTGAATCCAATCATCAACAAATATTAAGTCTTTACCTGAAGCGATAGCAGGAAGAGCTGGTGCTGCTCCATCTGCAGTTCCATCTTCCTTTCTCATGGTTAGAGCAATTTTACCTCCAGCTGGCGCACCAATACCAGCTATTACATATATATTATCTTCAAATGTAGTTGTATTTGTTGTATCTTGAAGTGCACTTCCACTTTGAGCTATAAGCCTCATACCCTTTTGTATTTGGTCTTCTTCACCATCATCTAAAACTATAATACCATCTCCAAGTGTAACTGCCTCTTGTACAGCAGCTACATTCCAAGGTACCCATACAACCTCATTATTAGAAGTTGTAAATGTTACATTAGCAGTACTAGGCATTTTGTATGTTCCAGTTAAAGAACTATTTTCTGAAAGCTTAGCCCAATCAAACAATCCGTCTGACGCAAGATACCTAGTGGAAGCCGCAGTTTCTGGACTTGTTGTAGTGTCAGCAGCAACATTTAACTTCTGCCATCTATTATAACCTGTTGGGGATATTCTATTCTCTACAGTAGCAGAACCACCATCTTGCTCGTAGTCATTAAAAACTGCAACTTCTAAAGAAGGCAGAGAAGGGTAGAACAATGTGTTAAAGCTTAATGTAGTCGCGTGTTGATAATGGTTAGGTACTTCGCCATATCCATAATTAACAATCCCAGTAGGAAGGCTAATTTTAGATGTATATTTCTCTGCCCCAATTCCTGTTATCTGGTCTGCATAACCTTTGTTGTACGAAAGCCCTGCATTTCTTGCTCCACTTGTTACTAATTTAATCGAGTAGTCTCGATAATTACCTGCTAAACCAGAGATAGCAGATGTAACTTGGTCATTAGCACCATCACCAGTAGTATTTGCGCCAGGGTAAGTCAAAGTCTCAATTGTTTCTCCAGAGGAAGCATAGACTGTTTGCTCAACCTCGCAATTAAGCTTAGCAAATCCTAAGCCTTTAAAGGCATTAGTTCCTGCATCCCAAGATGTAATACCATTATAAACTACATCATATCTTGAGTTTAATGAATTTATTCTAACATTAATATCGAAACTACTTTTCATAACTCTAATGCTATCCCATTCAGCAAACGATGAGTCAGGAGCTATATAGTTGAATGCATTCAATGGAACATGATGCGCACCTAATCCATTACGATTCTGTAAGAATAGAAAATCAGTATTACCGCTAGTAGCTGTTGTGTGTATGAGAGCATCTGCACTTAAATTACTAGCTACAGACCAACCGCTATGATTAACCCCCACGATGTTACCACTCAGTCCATCTGCAGAAACAGCCTTATTTGCGGTTACATTAGGAACAGTAAATAAAGGATAGTTGATAGCAACCACACTTGCTGTTGTTGTTTTTACTGCAGAATTCGAGTCTACAGCTATATATTTCAACTGAACTGCACTAGAATAAGTAGAGTAATTAAAGTTTTTATAACAACCAAGGGTGGAATCGAATGTACCAGTTGTGCTTATTCCTGAAGATAGAGGGGTTTGAACAAACGACCCTTCATGTTCGTTGGACTGTTTGTCATAAGCTACTTCTGTAAATCCTGCGTGTGCCTGTAGATTGTTTGCAGCAGAGAATAAATCTAAATCTTCATGACTTGTAATCTCTAAAGTTAAAGTCTTATCGTCTGGAACTGGAGATATTTCTTGCCATCTAAAGTTTGTTTTAAATGCTGTACGTGTATCTGCATAGTATGAAAGAGTTTGTTCGTCACTATTTATATAAAGTTCAGCATCCCCTTCATTCTCAAAAGTAGTAGTAGCTGAAGGAGGTACGCCCAACACAGCTTCATAAGAACCACCGTCATCTCCAACATACCGTGAATCCATAAAGTTCATATTATTAATTAAATGATTACCATATGTGGCTGTATTATTATTTGAAACGACTACATCACTTCCAACTAAAATCCTAGTACTCATCTCATTTGTCATAGATAATGTGATAGGAATTATAATATTGTTTGAGTTCCCTGAGGCCGTTTCGCCATCATGACCAATATTTAACCCATAATGCTGATGGTCAAAGGCAGCTAAATCATCTACAGCTACACGAGCAACTATAGTTGCATAACAACCGTTAGGTATACCAGCGGTATCTGCACACAACCGATGTGCATTATGTATTGGAGTTATGAAATCAAAATCTTCAGAATCACTAGCAACAAGCGTAACTTCACCTTCACCAGCATTGTCCACTACTTTAAACTTAAGAAAGTAATCTTCGGTAGTAATACCTGTATAAGTAGACGCATCAGCTAACACATGAGTGGCTATACCTCCACTCCCTACGCTACCATTAGACTCGTCTTGTATACCAACAAAAGGGGCAGTTAAGTCTGAACCATCAGTATGCTTTGCCATATAATCAAGCTCTATAGCTTCATTAGAGTCATGAAAAAGAGTAGTACCGTCAGAGCTCCAAATACTTGAACCAAACCACGAAAAGGTTGAAGAAGATACTTGTACAGAAATATCAGTGATGTGTAAAAAAGTTTCTGCCTCTTCTACTGCTACAGTATTTTTTATTATAAAAATCATATAAGCTTCTGTATGACCATCAGTAGTATGCGTAAACACATGATGATAGATACCTGCGTTAAGGTCGTTATTTATAGAGCCACCAGGATAATTAGCGTCTTTATCTAGTAAGTCAAAGCTTGCTATCGAATTGCCTGTAATTTTTGGATAATTTGCCATTTTCGTTTATTTTATTGTAATGTTAAATAAGTACTATCTGATTCAAACCAGATTCTTTTTTTGTTATTATTATTAGGCATACAAAATCCGATAGATTTAACCCAATTCCCTGATACTACAGGAGGTGAGACACTCATTTGAGTACCATTAATATATAAAGTTTGTCCTACATTCCAAGATGCTAAAGCGTTTGAAGATTCATTTGTTGATATTGCGTCAAAATCAATATACCCTTTATGCATTAAAACTAAAGTGTTACCTGAATAACTTATAAAAACCAATAACATTTTAGAGGCATGAGGAGTGCTACCAGTATCTGCTTTTGAAATAGTGGCATCATATGCATTTGTGGTAGGACTACTGTTGAATACAACAATATCTCCTTTCACAAAAGTGTCTATATCTCCTTGCATGAATCCGCTATAAGAATATTTTACCTCTATTAAAGATTCACTAATAGAGCCAGGTAATCCTCCTGCCCCTATATTGTCAGCGTTTAACGCAATAGTTGATTGCTGAGTTGATGGATTTATAATTACACTCATACTTGTGTTACGTCTTCAATTAATGTAAATGTACCAAAAAGCCAAGTAGTATAAACTGCCCCTACATCACTAGAGGAATAAACATCTTTTCTTCTTATCTGTAAATCATATACGTACTCTCCTGGGTCGAATGACATATAAATGCTTGGAGCTTTTATATATATATTTTCATCAGCGCTTGTGCCTACACTATCTAGCATATAAATGCCAGAATATAAATAATCTTGATTACCAGCCCCGTCAGCATGTGTTCCTCCAACTTTTTCACCAAAGTAATTACCTGTTTGTATTAAGGTTGGTATTATATTATTACCATGAGAATCTCTCCAATAATAGCTATATATATTGACAGCCTCATGTTGAGTACCACGCTTTTTAATAGTCATTTTCCCTTGATAAACAGGCATAATACCCGCAGTAGGATAAGGGTTAGCCCCTGATTGAGCGTTACTCAAATCAAAGGAAGTAATTGGACTTACAGAAGAGTCGGTAACGGACACCTGTAGCTCAAAAGAGTCATTTCTCCTATGAGTTATATTCATTTCTTGCCCTACGCTTGTATTTATTTCTGTTGCCATTTAACTTATTTTAAACAAATATACAAATTATCTTAGACTTCTTTTCTTGGCTTTTTTATGCTGCAAAGCCTGACGAGCAGGTTTAGGCAGTAATTGAGCTAGATTAGAAACAAACTTCTTATCTCCTTTATCTCCATACTTAGACCTACGAGAGTACTCAGTTCCTTTAGCGGCATGAAGTATAGATAAGTTTAAGTTTTTAAAAGTATTCAAAGCTGGTATATTAGCCATGTATGTAAGCTTAGGAGCGTTGACAACAAGGAGCATATCTCCTAGTAGTTTCTCCATTAACTTAACTGCTTCAGAGTCTTTCTCATCATCATCCATATACATAGCAGACATTCCTAATAGCATTGCCACCAGCGTTACACCATGTGTACCTCTCCAGTAACGCATTACAGCATCTTGTTTGTGCTTAGGAAGCTTTTTAAGTTCTTTATTCCACTCTGTAATGTTCCACATCTTATTCTCATCTCTAAGCTTAGACATGAAGTCTGCTGCTGCCGTATAAGCACCCATACGCATAGTCCCTATATCATCTATATCTTCTTTACCGAATCTGTCTCTTAAGAATGTAGGGAACCATCTTTTAAACTGCATTGTCATATTAGATAGAGCATACATTTGTATCATACGTACATCAGTTTCAGAATACCCTCTACCTTGTACATTAATTACATCTCTCTCTAAAACAATCATTTCTTCTTGCGTGATACCTTTAGCTCCTTTTCTTTTTTGTAAATCACCTTTTTTATCTACATAATAAGAATTCCATTGCTCATCTGTTAAAGCTCCTAAGAAAGCAGCTTGCTGTATCCAATTCTCTGCAGTAATCATTGGCCAGAAGATAAGACTACTCAAAGAACTACCTCCTACACCTTCAGCAATTTCTTCTGCTCTATATGTAAGGATTCCAAACTCTTCAATCATTTTACGAGCCTTAATCCTAGAAGAGTCATCGTATAACCCATCTTGACCTAAGCCCCAATATCTAGCCTCTCCTTTTATTGCGTTATCTCCACCCATTTGACGGTAAGAATTAAACTTACCAATCAATACGTTTCCTACAGCTGCAGGAACATTAAGACCTAATGCTACATACATAGTCCAGTTAACAAAGAAGTTTGTTACATGAGCTTCAGACTCAAAATCACTAAAGGTAAACCCTCTCTCCTTATTAATAAGACCTCTCTTGACTACCTTCTGTAGGTAGTTAATAGCGTTTGTATTTTTAACATCTCCGTATTTAGCAGAAGCATCGAAGACTTTACCGCCACCTAAGTTAGCAATAGCAGCATCCACCTCTTGTTTTTTGTCGTCAAAGCCTGTGAACGCAAGCTCCTCTTTCTTCATGTCTTCTATAGGTTCTTCTGCAACATCAAACTCTCTTGTTTTTTTATTCCAAGATAAAAGTTTATATGTATCACCATCTCTAAAAGCATTACCATGTTGAAACATAAACAAAGAAATGTAACTTCTTAATGCTCCATGCATGTTTTGTGTAGCTAAATAAGATGAAGTCATAGAACGCTTATGATTAAATCGGTTCATTGCCTCTTCTGACTCTAAAGCCATTAACTGATTAATGGTAGATTTTCTTTCTATCGTATTTCCATTAATGTCAGTCTTATTATCTAAGTAGCCTTGAGCTTTTTTCTTAATTCTTTGTAAGCCTTCTATTCTTTGTATACCAGACTTAGTTTTCTTAGGGTTGCTACGAACAGGGCGTTTAGTTTTGTCTGTTTTAATTCTTATCTTTTCGCCACTTCCGTACATATACAAAGACTTCCAGCTAAAGTAATCTAGAGTCTCAGTATCACCAGTTAAAGGATTAACATCCGTTACTAATATATCAGCTAAATCTTGGTCTCCTTTGAACATTTGGTAATACACGCCAAATAAACCTCTCTTATGTAGAGTCTCCCATCTAGAAGATGTAATAGAAGGTATGTATGTACCACCTCTATTCTGACCGTATAGCTCTTTATTCTCTATTAAATCTCTATAGAAGTTTGTATACTTTACATACATCTCTAAGTATTCTTGCTCTGCCTTATTTAAATCATGCCAAGGAGAGCCCTTACCCTTCTTAATATCACCATTCTTATATACAAGCTCAGGCTTTATTCTTACATCAGAAACATCTCTATACGTAACTTTATCTCCTTCTATTACTTTTTTGAGACCAGTTTCCACTTGCACAAGCTTACCAAACAATTTATCAGTGATACTTGTAGTCCCCATAGGCATATACTTAAGCCATAGCTTAGCTGCACCAGCTGCAAACTCAGTATCGTAATTCGCTCTATACAAGTTCTCCAACTTCTCATTCATTTCCTTAGTAACAAGATTAATACTTCTTGTATACTTCATGTGAGTCATCTTCATATTCTTGTTGATGTAAGCAATAGCAGGCTTACTTTTCCCAAAGTCGCCAGGAGATAGTACCATATTAAGAGCTGATATATCTTTTGCTCTCATCTCATCGCTAATATCACCTAAGTCTTTTCCGTGTTTCTTTTGCCAATCAAATATTTGCTTCTCAGCAATTTGGTTACCAAAGTGATACTCTAAGAATCTACGTAAAGGATTAGCAGCTATCTCATCTATTTTATCTTCAACCACTTTACCTTCTCCCTCAAATAAATCCCCTTGAGATAAAGACTCAATACCTATATCTTCATGAGATAGTATATCATTATATTCTTTAAATAAATCTCTGTTGCGTTTAAATTTAGCATCAGCTTCTTCCTGACTCATGTCTTTAGAATACTTAGCATCTTCTATTTGTGCTTTTTTAATTTCATTATATAAAGACTTAACCTTTTTAACAGAGGCTTTATATACTTCAAAGTCGTGTTCTAATTGTCTCTTGTCTATATCAGCTAATTGCTCAATCTTAACGCCTGTAGGTAACTTACGTGAAATGTATTTATCGTAATCCATTTCTTGGCCTATACCTTCGTAACTTGTACCGTCAAATTCATATAAAGGCACTTTAAGATGTTTAGTGTCAGGGCTTTGTTGTGTTGGTCGTAATTCCTCTCTTACTTCCATAAGAATCTTTGGGAATAGTTTACCCCACTTACCTTTATCTTGTGTGTGCGTAAGAGTAGCATTACCTGTGGCTAAAAGTTTTTGTAGTTTATCAGGATTTTGTTTAAAAGACTCTTTAATTAAACCTTTCATTATGTGAGCAGAAGATACATCCCAACTAGCTTCATGTAGCCCATCAATGACCTTAGGCCCACCCAATCGTCTAGCTTCAGCTCCATCAACTTCTTGAAGTTTATCTAATAAATCGTCTCCTTTACGGGTTAATCCAGAGTCGCTCATTAAAGAAGGATTAGTTATATAAAATAATTTTTGAGCTTGAAACGCTCCCTCCACAGTTTTAAATTCTATACCCCATTCTTTATCAACAAAAGGTCTTTCTGCAAAATTACTTAGCTCTACATTCTCTCCTGTTCCTGCATATATGTTTATAGCCTCACCACTTTGTTGTGTTGGT
>Ga0098061_1000884_pt1 | contig 14752 bp, 19 predicted proteins | sample 22_taG_FD_92579 | JGI IMG/M metagenome (GOLD analysis project Ga0098061, IMG submission 92579) | Marine viral communities from the Subarctic Pacific Ocean - 22_ETSP_OMZ_AT15343 metaG | ecosystem: Environmental > Aquatic > Marine > Oceanic | place: Subarctic Pacific Ocean | collected 2015-01-20 | reverse complement strand
TGGAATGCAAGCATTCCGTACTCACCTGTGTACGCAACAATATTTCGGTTAGACATATCAACTCGTCCAAAGAAGATATCTAGAAGATACTCACGGATAAGTTTTTCAGTAAGAGTGTTATAAAAGTGTACGTGAGAATCCTCAAGTAGCTCCTGAACACCTGGGCCTGTACGTGCAATACGTCCATTAGCTCCTGCTACAGAAGATTGAGATTGTCCATACCATAGACCTCTTTCTTTTTCTTTGTGCCACTGAATCCAATACTCAGCTTCAGCATACTTCAACCATTTGTAGTCTTTGTATACTTTTCCGTTAGCGTCCATCAATGCAACAACCAAAGATTGATTAGCAGCATCACCAGTAACAGAATATTCTTTTCTATACGTAGATAGATTAGAACGAAGTTTCATTGGCATTGCGTAAGTAGTAGAACCAGACTGGTCACCACCTTCTTCATACACAGAAAACATTTTACTCCATTGAACTCCTGCAAGTTGTGCAGCAGCGCTTAGAGCTGCAAGTTGATCGTCTCCCATAAGGCGACAAACATACTCCCAACCTACTCCAGGACCTGCCGCAGCAACTGGGCCAGATTGAATACGAACTAGTTGACGAGAAGTTCCAGCAGCAGGAGAAATAACGTCTCCAGGCTTGAACCAGTCTTCATCTAGTGTTAAAGTAATTTCAGAAAGGGTGATTCCACTTCCAGAAGCAGCAGCAGTTGCTACTAATGGTCGAGTAGAAGATCCCATAAGTTCCCACTCCCAATCGAAAGATTCGATTTCAGAAGTACGTCCCATTCCTTTTGTCATTGCTAGTAAAGGGTTATCCGCCATGCGAGATGCTGTAAAAACTCTGGTGAGCACTTTATCAAATTTATGTGGCTCAGCCATGAATGCAGCTCCCAGGTGGTTAACCTCAGTAAAATTAGCATGCATAGGCCTCGTAAGGACGGCTAATTTTGATTGTGCTCTCATTTTTAAATAATTTAAATTAATAATTTAGGTTATAATTCATTCCAAGCAGAACTCTCAGAGAGTTTTCCACCTGGCTTCTTATTTCCGCCAAACTTAGCTTGAGTACCTGTTCGGTTCTTGCTATGTTGTAACTGAGTTCTTAATTTAGAAGAAAGATCAGATTTAGATTTTTTCTTAACCCCGTCTAAACTAAAATTAGTCATGCGTAAATAAGCCCGTAATATGAAATCATCAACATCCTGGCTGGCGTTCATTTCGTCAGCTTGAAATTGAGTTACATATTGAGGTCCGTCTTGACCGTCTATTTTTGAAGTAGTTTCGGTCATATAAGATAAAAGATCTTTTTTAACTTTTCTGCTTAAAGGAAATCCTTTAATTTCTGCAGAATTAGATACTTTGTCTTGAATATTTGTAATAACTTCTTTCCTGCGCTCTTCTCTTTGAGCATTAATTTGCTGTTGTTGAGCTGCAAGATTCTGTTTTTGCGATTCATAATAATGTGCAAGTCTTTCTTGTGCTTTAGATGCTTGCTTTTCTAATTTACCGAGATCTTCGTAATCTTGAACAGTCTCTTCAATTTCATTTGCACTGTCTCCACGTAATTTTAAAAACTCTTTCAATACTGCCCTCTGATTAGAAACAGCAGTATTAGAGTCTCCCCGAACTTCTAGACCCATTACATCTGGAGCAGAGTAAGTGTCAACAAAATCGGAAACTCTTCCGCCCGATATAAGATGTCTAAGCAGATCTTTACCTTCATTAGGTAATCCTTTTTGAAAAAGATCAAGTTCTTCTTTAACTCTTGATTCTATTGTTCCTGCAAAAGCGTCCATAAGACCTTCTTCTGTAGCTTCAAATTCCTCTTCGTTTATATCTAGAAGTTCTTTTTCTGCAAGCATTTTTGCAAAAACTGAAAACTCATTCTCTTCTTCTTCTGAAGCTTTTGGGGCTTCTTTTTCTTCTTCTTCTCCTTCTTCTGTAGCTTCGGGAGTGTCAAAATTTTCTATATCCAATTCAGGAAGTTCTTCTTCCTCCTTAGCTGGTTCTTTCTCTTTTTTATCAACGTCTAAATCAGATCCTTTTTCAGCATCTTCATTAAGTCCTAAAAGGTCATCACTTTCTGACTCTATCTCTAGCCCTCCTAATACAGGATCTTTATCTTGATTAGGATTAGTAGTAATTAAGTCGTCAAGGTTTCCCTCATCTATGTCCCACATTGTATCTAAAGGCGCGTCAGCGTTTGTGATTGGCTTTTCGTCTAAATTGTTCTGTTGAGTCATAATTTAAAATTAGTTTACAAATATAATTAGTTTTGTATTAAAAACATAACAGTTTTTGTTATGTTAAATGATTAATAAATTTTTCTATAGCCAAAGATATATTAAATTATTCTATATTAAAGCTTTCTTCGGGTATTAAATCAAGATTTACATTAGTATTATCTTGAGGCATTTCTTCCATTTCAGTTATACTTTCAGGTATACCATACATTAGATGCTCTGGAACCATATTCTTTTTTCCTTTTTCTTCCCAGTATTTTCTTTCTCTATCAAATTCATACTCTATTTGCCCATTATCATAAAAATTATCTTTACCAGGCTTGAATCCTCCTGTTTCATCCCAAGATCCGCCCTCAAAAGGACTTCCTCCTTGTTGACTACTCCATTTAGATTCATTAGAAAATGTAATATGATTTGGTTTTTTAAATGTATCTGTACCATGTCCCCTGCCATCTTTACTTTTCCATTGGCCACTTTGCCAGAACCCAGGTATATCATAAACTCCGTGATCCATAGGGTTGATTATTTTATCTCTTACTGCTTTTGGGTACCAAATATCATAAAGAGCTTGCTCATCTTTACTCAAAGGAGTATTATATGCATCTTTATAAAAGTTTTGTTTAGCTTGATACAACTCTTCATGATCTTCTATTTCTTTAAGTTTATCAGGGGTATATCCTTCTCTAGTATTTATAAAATCCCAGTATTCTTGAGAAACAGGAGTTGTAGATGAGGTACGTAAAGGAAGTTCTTGTTGTTCTTCTACTCCTTCTACTTCACCTCCTTCTTTAAAAGACGCTAATGATTCTCTTTTCTTTACTCTCTGAGAAATAGCATGCATTCTCTCCCATTTTTTTAATCGTCCTGCTTTTTCCCTCTCGTTTAATTTTGAAAATTCTTCTGCACCACGTAGATTAGCAGCAGCTTCAGATTCTAATGTCACATCTTGGTCCTCTCCTTTAGATAGTTTATGAACTGCTTTAGCTCTATTTTTGTAAGCTTTAGTTGTAGGATTTTTATCAAATGCTAAGCCTTTTTTTATTACTTTTTGTGCTTTATTAAGAACTGGTTTTTTTACTAAATTTTTTAAAAGTTCGCTTTTACTTTTTTTAAATAATATAGTTTCTATTCCTTTTTCAAAAGTATCTACATCTCCTTGTATTCCTGCTAACGCTGTATCTGCCATTTTTGCTGCACTAACTACCGCTTGAGATGCTGCTTTTCTCGAAAATCCAAACAGATTTATAGCAGCATTTGGAATAGTATTAAGTGCAAAGTTTATATTTTTAGCTGTTTGCCCCTCTCTTTCTTCCCAACTTCCTGTATGAGGATTTCTTTGATATTGAGCCCGCGCTTTCTTTTCTTCATCTGTAGGAAGGCGCAGTTCTGAAGCTAAAGTTAATATGTTAGTAGCCGCAGAGTTCATATTGTTTTTCATCTTCATCAAAGGCGATATAGTATCCGCCCAATGAGAATCATCATATTTTTCGCGAGGTTTAAGTCTATCAGGAATAACATAATCTGAATCTAGTGTATTATACCGCAAAAACTCATCCATATTATCTCCAAAAGAATCATGAGGCATTGCTACTCCAGTACTTTCTGAAGCAGCAGTTTTAGTCGTATCTATATTAGAAAGATCAATAGGAGGCTCTGTTACTCCACCGTTTTTAAATCCGTTTATAAGATTATTTAGTATATTATTATACATCCTTTTTAAAGTCTTTGCCTGCTAATTCGCAATAGCCATCTTTACAATTACACTCTCTTGGTGCTATATCACACCATCTACTTGGAAGGTTTTTTTGCTGCAGCCGCTTTTCTGTCTTTCGCTTTTTCTTCTTTCTCGTGCTTTCGCTTTTTCTCATCCATAGATTTTTTTTGACTAACTTCTTTTTCTTTAAGATCTAGTTTTCGTTTTTCTATAGTTGCTTTTTGCTTATTCTGTTCGGCTGCAATTTTAAGTTTTTGAATTTCAAGTTGATCGGGCACTCCATTATCATTTGAATCTTGATCCATTTGATTCTTAAAAGAATTTATTTCTGCTACAGCAATCTTAGTGGCATTATCCGCATCAATTTTATATTTTTCCATTTCAAGTTTCTGAGCCTCAATTTGTTGCTGAGCTTGAGTAGCCTGCATTTGAGCTTGTTGTTGCTGCTGTTGCATTTCTGACTCTCTTTGTCTTTTACTTTCTTCAGACTTCTCAAGTAAGACTTTAATCTCAGAAGTAGATTCAGTAGTAAGCATTTTAATAACATCTGATAGCTCTGCTTGCTGATTTTGAAGAGCAGCATGTGCAAGTTGCTTCATGGTCATATAGATTTCTTGATCTTTTGCAGAATCAGAAACAAATATTCCAAAATTAGATTCTACTAACTCTGGTGGGTCTACCGTAAGCATATGAGTTGTCATATCATCCAATACATATTGGATTTTTTGAAGAGGCTTGCTCGCCCACGCGACCTTAGTTGTATCTATAATAGCTTCAAGGACATTTGCCTTTAATCTATTGTGTAAGTAAAACCACTCTTCTGTAATGTGCGAAGACTGAACAACAGCTTGTTGAGTGTTACCTACTAACTCATTAGGGCCCACTTGACCTTCTCGTTGCTTAGTAACACCTGACACTTCACCACATTGTACTTCTAAATACTCAAGTAGTTGAATTTTTTGCTGTATAGTTTGAGACATTGTAAGGTCTACAGCCTGCCATTGATTAAAGTTACTTTGCTTATTTCTTTGTCCCTCTTCATTAGGATTAACCCATGCAACTCCCATTGCATCAAAGTAATAAAGCCATTTTTCCATGTCAATCCCCATAGAAGATGGGATTTGATTGATATCGGCAAGGAATTTTTTTCCTTTATCAGACGCTAAATCTAACTCTAACCTATACATTATAATATTATATAAATACTGGTAAGGCTTCATTCTATCTATCATAGATACAGAAGCAGAATTTAGATTGTTGTAGGCAAGACCTACATATCCTAATTTACAAGTGTATAAGTTATCAAGATCTTTAAATTGATTAGGTTTGGCTTGTATATTAACATATAAGTCTTTACCTATCTTAGTTCCTTCCCATATTTCAGGAATCCATTCCCACTTTAATTCAATATCTCCTGCTTTTTTATTAAGAGTGTAGGTTTCATCTACAATAATCTCTTCTTCTTCCATATTCTCATTAAGAGTCTTAAGAAATCCAAGCTTTCTTAATGACCGCCACTCACAGTGGACCACCCTAATATAAGATGATCCATCTGGAGTGTGTTCACCATCCCCCTCCATAGAGAAAGTTGAGTCAAATAGGTTGTCGTCATAATCATATCCGAATTCGTCAGAGCCTAGAGGATGGGAGCTGCCACCTAAGGAAGAATCGGTGTACAGATCTTTTATTTCTTTTTCAGAGAGGTATTCTCCGAAACTGTCAGCTACAGATCCTGGAGTCATCCTCATAATATACTTAGCCCATTGGCCGTCTTGGATGTAATCTAGATCTGGGTCCTTATCATACTCAAAGTATAAAGGATTTACAACTCTTATCTCTGGTTCATCATTTACAATACCCGCCCAATACACCTCTTCTCCTGCAATAAGAGCATGCTTCCAACCTTTATTGAACTTTTCTCTTATACTTAGTTTGTGTTTTAAATAGGTAAGCATTTGATTACCCATTATTTCTTTAGCAGCTTGAAAATCTCTTTTCATGTACTCTTCAATCTCTGGGGGAGTCATAGCTTGCTGAACCTGCTGAATTTGTTGCTGCTTTTGCTGCATTGCTTCAGGATCTTGTGCTTCTTCTGGGCCCCCTTGTTCTAGAAGACCTTGCTCCATTAGCTTCTGTTGTATACGAGCTTGAATTTGTTGTTGAAGATACTCTTGAACCAGGCGAGTTTTTTCTCTTTCTTTTTCAGTTATTGCTTCTGGATTTGTAGCAATGGCTTTAAAATTAAAAGGTCTTTTTATTTCTTCACCAAAAAGAACTCTTAATTTAGGAGACATAATATCATAGTGCCTCATTTCGGCAGGCATTTCCCCTACGCCTTCTCCATAGGGTTTGCAGACGTATTCAAAGTCTGATGCAGTAAGTACGCCATTAAATAAATCGTAATTAGCGCGTTTTCTGTCTATATTTTCTCTGCCGTCATATCCAAGGGAGTCATATCTATCAATCTCATCTATCATATTCTTACCCCAAGCTTTTTTATTCTTAAGCTTATCTCTAGTGGTAAGTCTTTGTTGCGGAAACGAATATTCTCCCATGATTGTAGTCTAAATTACTCCCTAATCTGCAAATATAGAGAAAATTATTTTCTTTTCTTATATAATATATTCATATTATCAACTAAATACTTAGCTGGATCACTTTTATATGGCTCTTTCTTTATTTCTCTTCCAAACTCTTCTTCTACACTAAACATTAATTGCATAAATCCCATAACTCTATCGAAGTTTCCTTCTCTATGATATGATATTAATTCTTCAATTAAACCTGGACTTGGAAGTAAGTCCATATTATAGATCTTAGTTTCATCTTCATTTTTACCCCTTTCTGTCCACAACCATCTTAATATAAATTTCTCTCCTGCATCTTTCATACGTTCATTCATATGACAGCCTTTAATTCGTGCTACAGTTGAGTTTTCAATTACTTTTGAGATGACGTTATCTGGTTGGTTTGCGAGCAAGTGCATTTTTCCACGTCTTTTGAAGTACGACAACACCTCTCCCCTGTCGTTCTCAAACATGATTTCGGCTCCTCCGAAGTATTCCGAAAGTAATTCAAGATTCCTATTATAAATTTCGATGTTATCAGGTCTCCCCACATATTCTGCAACAATTTCATCATATCCATATTCAAATTTTTGATAAGTCTTATATACATAGGCAGCATTTAAAGATTTACTACCTGATTTGTCAAATGCTACGGGGTCAAGTCCTATTTTATACAGACCATGTGGTATCTCTTCGGGTGGATGTTGATATACTACAGGACATCCTATTTGAGGTTCATTTGATTTATGAGGATACTTATTCATAGGGTATAATTTATTCTCTAAGTCAGGTCTAAATCTAATTTTACCTTCTTCTTCAAATAATGTCCCAGGTGTGCCTAGTTTTTTATATCTATCGTCTGCTTTTAATTTAGATAATACATTATATAATTCTATAGCAGGGAATACAGCTCCTTCACTTCTTAGGAAAGCTTCCTTAGGTGTGTGTGGGTGCTGGGTAACCATCATGTTGTAGGCTTTTGGGTCTGCCTTTTTCTTTTCCTCCCTTTCTAAGTCTATATCTTCTACAGCCTTGTCTCTCAGTGCGTTACCAGCCTTATCTATGTAGGGCTCTCTATACCAAGCGTCATCTACAAACCACCCAGCTTCACCTATAGCTGTTTCATCGTATATATTCTCATAGCTCCTGAGGCCGTAGGCCGAAGGATTGTAGAACATCGACTCGAAATCTGCGTTCGTACCGTTTTTGCTGTTTCCTCCCGTACCGTAGAGTATAGGAATTCCAATCATAATATTACCGTCCTTGAAAAGAGGATAAGATCTTTGATATGCTTGCATAAGTCCAGGCCAATCACCTGCTTCCTCGAACAGCATTCTCTCTGCGGTACGCCCAACTGACTTTTGAGGGCTGTCCTTGAAGCTAAGCGCTAATATTTCAGATTTAAATCCTTTTTGGATGTTTACTCCTGAATATATATCCTTCTCTATATACCCTGCTTTAATATGATCTTGTCTATCTATTAATGAGCCTTTAACCCAATCGGTATTCTCATTTATAAAGTTTATCATGTTCTTGGCCATCTCCATAGTATTAGCCCAGAATGTCTTTTCGTATGCTGCTAGAATAGAAATAGAATGCGGCCACCAGTGATATTTCCAGGCCATTCCGAATGCATTCTTATAAGAGAATCCTTTACGTCTAGCCTTAACGACTATCATTCCCTGGCCATTCTTCTCAGCTTCTTCTAATTCATGGTACCAATAATAGTCCATGTCTAGAAATTTAGGAAATGTGTCTATTTTTCTTTGACGTTTACCGTCATCTACAGTGGCTAGTATCCTACCGTAGTTTAGATACGCATAGTGCTCGCCTGTGATGCGAGTTCCTCCCACAATGTACCCCTCTCTACATCTACGCTCTTCTTCATCCCAGAACTCCATATGTTCAGAGGTTCCTTCAGGTGCGAATGTATATGCTTTATGCTTTAGATAGTGTTTTGCTGACTCACTAAATATCTCAGTATTTATAAACTTAAGGTACTCTTGACCTGTATGTCTTACAGGGCTAATTATATTAGAATTTATTTTATTCCAATTTTCAGACGTTATAATCTTGCCCATTCAGTCTACTTAAAACTTTTCTTTCTCCAAAAAGATCTATTTGCTCTTTCATATCTTGGCATTTTTCATAATCTTCTCTAACTTCATAATACTTAAAAATATCATGCACTAAATCTTCTGATTCAACATCGGGCAGCCAAAATCCCCCATCATGTTCAAGGTCTCCTAATGTAAGTTGCTGAGTTATAATTAAATAGCAATTAAACATTGCTTCTTCTAAGTATTCCTCCCCTTTTATAAGATCATTTATCTCATTTTCCCTGTCCGACATATTTCTTCTTATAATGCTTAGAAGATTTTAAGTTGGAGTTTTTAGATTTAGCATGAATACCGCGTCTCTTAATTTTTACTTTTTCTATCTTATCGCCTTGTACTCGCATTATGCCAAATCTATATATTCAATAGTAACTTCTTCTCCACTTTTTAGCTTCGAGCTGATTTTAGGGTAAATTCTTTTATACGCCTGAGTCGAACTTCCAATGAATCCATTACTTTTAATAATATTATTTTCTTGGGAGTCCCCCAAGAGTAAACATCCACCAGTATGTTCGTCAGTGTTACCGCAATGTATGAGAATATACTCAAAATTAGGAACATCAATGATGTGAAGCATACCAATGTGTATATCAGGAAATCTTTTAGAATATTTTGCATGGAATCCACCTTCTTTTCTAAGTTTAATTTCATACTCACCACTTGGAATTCGTGTTTCAGATCGTATTTTTTCTTCTCTATACTCATCTTCCAGGGTATAGCATAAGAAATCTAAAGATAGGTCATCGTTTTCTATAAACAATGCCCCATTAGTGGAATCTTTTTGACTACTATAGCGAATTACTTTTAATTTCATGGGTCCTCTCTATTTCCTTTTTTACGATGGCCTCTTAATGTGGCCTGTTCTGATACTTCTTTTTCTACGCTTTCTCTTACTTTAGCTAAAGACTCTACAATCCCTCCTATATTTTTAAGACTGGTAGTTACATCAGATGGCTTATATATAGGTTTATCACTTTTATCTCTTTCAGTAAGATCCATCTCTTGAAGATAATTGATAAGCTTATGTACAGTTTGTACTGACGCATCAAGTAATAACATTGAGGGAGTTTTTTGCAACTCTTTATATTTGTCAATTGCCGCAAGAACTTTAGAGCAAGCTTTGTACTTTTCATCTTTCATAAAGTCTTTTGCAACTACTCCATGAAGTTTGTCTTCAGTTAAAGACGATCTATAAGGTGATTTATAATCAGATATAAAATACACATAAGATAATTCTCTATGTGCCTTTAATTTGTTTTTGGTCTTATCTCTATCCCATAAATCTTTAAATTCAGGGATTAAAAGCGCTTCAGGAGATATTACGACTATCCTTGCTTTAAGATCAAATAACTTCATCTTCTTCTAACTCAATTTTAATCTCCTCATCTGATATATAAAGAGTAAAGATTCCTATAAAAGTATCTGGGCGTCCTGTTATTTCATCTTGAATAGTGGATTCGAGTATCGGGTCTCCAAAAAAGCTTTTTACAGTAGCAATTACTGCTGCCTTTTTACCAGACATTGTAACCGTTACCATATTTTGAGAGAAGTCTTCAGACATTACTTTTCTATTTTACCGAATAGAGAGGTCTCTCTGAAAATATGATAAACTTCTTTATCTATCGCAACTGCAGTATGCCCATGAGGAGGTAAAAGAATTGTATCTCCTACTTCAAAATCTGTAACATCGGGTCCTATATGAAGTACCTCTCCTGTAATAGTTTGCTGAAGTTCTCTTGCAGTTTCTTTATTTAAGACAATTCCTCCTTCAGTTTCATTGTTTGGCATTTTTATAAATACCAAAATATTGTCTTTGACTAACTTTACTTTTTCTACCATTTTCCTTCTGGGCATTTTTTATCAGGTGCATATACATTGGCTGGAAAAGCGCACCCACACTTACCACATTTATATCCTTCGTAAACATTTTCTTTTGAAAGTGCTTTTGCAGTTTCAGGTGAAACAGAAAACTTAGATTTTATTACTCTTTTAGGCTCTCCAGGAGTATCTCCTGGGACTAAACGATTTATAAATCTAAAAAGACCTGATCTTTCTAAAAAGGGACAATCTTTACATATCGCAGACCTTTCATCTGCTAATTTTTGAACATCTTCAGGAAGACCCGCAGCATCTTGACATGCTTTTATGTAGTTTCCCCATCCGTCCTTAATATTTTTAAATGTCCCCATTCTAAATATACTTATCGAACATACCAGCTTTGATATCTTCTATCATATCTTTAAAATGTCCTTTTTTCCATACTGTATATCCTTCTTCTTTTCCTCCAAGAATTACATTATCAAGATCTTCATGGATTGAAACAGAGGGACATGTCTTACATGTTTTACAAAAAGTACGTTGAATGCCTTTTTTAACATCAACATTACGTTGATGGCCTTCAAAATAATTTGAATCTTCTCCTGACATTACATTCCTTTTAAAAGTGCTGCTAATTTAGCCTCAAGTTCTTTTCTTTCTTCTTTTTCAAACAAAGGCGTTACATGTTCTCCCCCAATTGCCAGTGCATTAATTATAATGTGGCATTTTCTAATACGTAGATCAGTATGGCTGGCTTTTTTTTGAAACTCAATAGCTTCTGCCTGTTCAGGAGAAATAATAATATTTTCCGCTAATTCTTTTTCTGTTGGCATGTTCATTTTTTTAATAGTTTTTTAAGTTGCTCAATTATTAATTGTCTATTTCGGATTCTCTTACTTATACCTAGTATCTCTATTGTGGTATCATCAATAAGCAATCCGCTATCCTGGTCAGGATCATAATCAGTTACTAATTCTTCTAGTTGATTATTTAAGACATGCACTTCTCCCTCGTAGTATGCTATTCCTTTTTCTACTTTCTCTTTCGTATTTCCCATAACCTTCTAATTTCTTCTACTCCCTTTTCATAATCAAGTGTACCTTTTCGTATTTTTTTTATCAAAGATCTTATAAGGAAATTTATTCTTCCTTTCTTTACTTTGAATGAACCAAAGTTATGTAATAAAATATTATCTAACAAACCATCTTGCATAGTTTTTCTAACGAAAGAAAACTGGTGCTGTACAATATGTCTTATTAATGGTACAGGTAAGCCAGTTTCTTTACTTATCTCTTCGTATATCTTAGAGGTATCGCTCACTAATCTTTAAAGTTAAAAGCAAAGGTAAGTTCAACTTCTGATTCCTTATCAGGAATGGCTAGTTTAGGACTGAGCACTAACTTGCCCGTAGTAGGAGAAGTTTGAATAACTCCTTTTTTCTTAAAGAATCTAATATAGTTATCTAAATTAGAATATGTTTTAAATCCAAATTTCTTTCTTACTACACTTCTTGCTTGAGTACCAAATCTATCTTCTCTTACTAAATCCCCCTCTAACTGCATAAATGCTGCTAGTACATCTATCTCTCTTTGAGTAAGAGGGTCAGGTAAGATTACATTTACTAACCTAAGATATTTAGGGAAAAACTCCTTCTTTCGTAGATTTTCTTTCTTAAGTCTTTTCATTTCTTATATTATATAGCGCAAATATAAGCATTCTTAATTAAAACTCTAAAATGTTAGCTCCTACGTGTATATTTAAATAGTGGTCTCCATTATATCCATAGTTAGGACCAAAGTAAAGTTTATTTACTTTAATGTTTGCTCCTATACCAAACAGTGGTGCATATGAAGCTTTAAAGTCGGTAACTAATCCTATATTACCATGAATACCTAAGGAGTAATTAGGTCGAGATTTCTTTTTCATATCATATGTAACAAAAAGTCCCTCTGATCTATTCTGATAGTTTTGCCATTTAAGAGCTACAGATGCATTTTCAAAAGATATCAATGTATCATATATATTAACTTCTGTTAGCCAGCTTTCTACAATAGATATAGTATCTACATTATATATAGTATCTACAGTAAGTATATTATTGGTTATAGTATCATAGACATTTACTATACGTGTATCTACATATCGTACAGTATCTGTTTTCCACCTGTCAACGTATTCTGTACGATATACAGGCTTTTCAATTTCTACGATTTCCTTTATCGTTTCTCCCCCTCCCCCACATCCTTTCCAGGCAACTACAATACCTAATAGAAATGATAGTAAATAAGGCAAATAAGATTTAATTAGGGTAAGAGCTATATTGTTCATCTTTTGTATTTTATACAAAGATATACAATAACTCTTATCCCCTCCCAAGAGTTTTTTAATTCCCCAAAACTTGCGAGCAAGAAGCACCTAGGCTTTTTCTGTAATTGTTTACAGTTTTGTGCGCTGTTTTACGCACATTAGACGTAGTAGCCCCACTTCATATCATTGCTTTTCCTGGTGGGGTATCCTCGTAAAGAGTGGGACAAAGCTAAGAAAAAAATTTCAAAAAAAATTTTAAACCTGAGAGTTATCAGGATTTCTATGGCGATAATAAAAGTATTCTGTATAATCGAGGTCGTGATCCACTATAGAAAAAACTCCCGACCCAAAACAAAAAACGAAAATACCCCCGCCAACAAAAAGAGAAATACGCTCGCTTCGCTCGCTTCTCCGAAGAACTACGTTCACTGACGCTCGCTGCGCTCGCTTATTTTACGATACACAACTGTACAGTTAAGACAGAATCATATGCTCGGACCCTGACCTTCCACGCTTGATGCCTACACACTATACAGGGCCCTCGCATGGGTCGCTCCGCTTGTATGTTATCTCTTTAAAAAGGTAGAGATAACATACTGCGCTACGCTCCAAGGTATCACACTGCGTGGTTTTCTTATAGGAAAAGATAAGAAAACCACGTGGCGTGTGATGTCATACATAAGACACTAGCGTGTCACGCTCGCGCTACGCGCTTGCACATCATACTCACTCGCGTTCGTATGACTCGTGAGTTGCTCGCTTGTTAATGTGTCACACTGCGTGTGACGACCTTGTTTGATACTCACTTGTGCTACGCTTGTTGCGAGACGGTTAAGACAGAATCAATCACCTTAATGATGCATTGGTTACTAACTAAAACAACATAGCCATGGCACGAATTAGCCACAAAGCTGGGACTAACAGCTCAAAAAAAGCGTCCAAGATGGAGTTCAATCCAGAGCAATTAAAGGCTCTTGAAAGCTTCATCAAGAAAGAAGTGAGCAATAAAATGCTTATGGATAAGATTAAACATCTCAAGTCTGAGATTGAACATTTAATCGAAAGAGATGGATGGCGTCTAGAATCAAGAATCGAAAGAATGATTGAGACTAATGATGCATTCATAGTTGAAGAACCAGAAATGGAGACACAACCAAAGTATCAACCAATGCCAGAACTAGACGCTAACCACGTTGACGACCCTGAGCAATTGATGTAGGTGTGAATTAACTTTAGTCCCACGTGAGTGGGGCTTCGGTTAAGACATAATCAAACACCTTAGTAATACATTGGAGTGATGGAGAACCGAGCAAGTCGACTTGTGGGAGATTTTCAGTCACTCCATTTTTTAACGCAAATGCCTAGACCCTGAGAGCGGGAAATGCTAGGGAGACCGTGCTGTCTCACAGCGGATGTGCACCGTAAGACCTTGCTAAGTGTCTATAAACTAGCATTATATTTTCTATACGTCTTCAGGAGAGAGATCTGCCTGAAGACGTATTAATTAAAGCTTATTTATTCACCTAAAGAACTTAATAATGAAAAAGCTTAGTTTAATTGGATTTTTATTAGTATTACCAACAACAATAGTAACCTTCTTTTGGTTAGTGTCAGTTGGGGGATTTGGTTGGGTTGATGGTATGCGATGTGCACCTGCATTGATTGCAAATGGTGTTGTAGCACTTGCATCTATACTCATTGCCATTGTAGCAGATGATGAAGAGTGTGCTGTGTGGGTCAACAATTGGAAAGACCATACCGCACCAGAAGAGTCATCTAAGGAATACGAAATACAACAGTTTAAAGGTTGGAATTCGTAATAAACTAGAGTGTTGGCTAACGCCAATGCTCTTCGGTTAAGACAAAATCAAGCACCTTCTTGATAAATTGCTATGAATGATGGTATTTATAGCATCGTTGCATTCTACAGCGAAGACAATGAAAAGTGTCTAGAGTCTAAAGTGCGTTTCAC
>Ga0098061_1000881_pt1 | contig 14775 bp, 3 predicted proteins | sample 22_taG_FD_92579 | JGI IMG/M metagenome (GOLD analysis project Ga0098061, IMG submission 92579) | Marine viral communities from the Subarctic Pacific Ocean - 22_ETSP_OMZ_AT15343 metaG | ecosystem: Environmental > Aquatic > Marine > Oceanic | place: Subarctic Pacific Ocean | collected 2015-01-20 | reverse complement strand
TAAATCTTGAATTAAGTTACAGCTTTTTATTGTGCCAAATTTTGGAGGCATTCTGTAAACCAAATTCATGTAATCTTGCCGAGTTACAGCTCGATTTTGGGCTGCATAGACGCCCTTTGCTCTAACCTTAATTTCTTCTATTGTCATTGTTGAACTATCGCCAATTATTGGAGCTTCATTGATACACTCTAAGCTTCTAAGAACATCATCTGATGTTTGAGATGTTGTAAATGTTGGAAACTCCATTAAAGGCGTTGCTACATTAACAACAGTACCTACGGCAGCATTAGCGTTTTGTCTCGAATTCACTCTAAGAGAAAAAATTAAATTAGTGTTAGTAGGTGTAACCCCTAGTTTATCAGTTTGATCTAGATTAGACGGATCAAAGTTAGGAGAAGACACATAATCTTTTGCATACCTTTGTAGAACAACGTCTGAAGGGTTTGATATTTGATTAGACTTTAAATTTTTATCAGAGCCGTACCCAAATTGCACGACAGTGGTATTGTCTATCTGTTCAGAGGTAAACCTTCTTGGAACAGAAATTGCTTTCAAAATGTACGAAGGAGCATCAACAGCATTGTCTGTTTTGTTTTTCATCTGCTTATAAATTACATCTTGAGTCAAATTGTCAACTTCGTAGTATTGATGCCCTTCGGAATCAAAAACAGACACGACTTCAGTAACATTAGACGTTTGTAGCGATATTTGTTGAAGTGGGGCATAAGACCCAAAACTAACAATTTCTTGTCTTACCTCTCCAGAAATTACATTCCCATATGCTCTAATCCCATAGCTTGTGGGTTCTCCAGTGGTTGCGTTTGTTTTTGCAACTATAATTTCATTATTGGGATTTGAAAAATCTACATCTTCAATCAAATTAAAAGCCGAGCCAGCAGAACTATTAAAAACGCTTCCAGCTAGCATTCTTGGAATTAAATTAGGATCTGGTCCTGAACCATTTGTGACTTTTGGAACTTCCACAAAGAAAGTCAATTTTCCAGAAGATGCAAAGCTTAAATTAGGATTATACCCCATCTGTCTTATGATTTTTTGAACATTTTTATACTCTTGGGCTGTTTCTAAAAAAGTTTCATTTGTTTGATAATCTAGGTAAAAAGACAAAACGTCTCCGATATAAGAAACTGAATCTAACATTAAAGCCCCAAAGGATGCATCTGACAGATCCTTGAATGTGTCTGGAAAATATCTTTGGGCATGATTGATTAGCTCTTTCTTTATAGACTCAAAATCTCTAGCTAAATAATTTACTGGGGTTGTTTTTTTGGTCATTTTTTAAGCCTCTTTAAGTACAGGTAATTAGTATCTTTTTTATAATGTTATTGCAAATGTTTCCGCTGTGTTTGATCCTAAAATTTCATAATCAATAAACAACTGCATTGTATTTGGGTGCTCCCCTTGCTCATCGCCAGGATTAACCACCTCTATACTTATAATTCTTATAAAAGGAACGTATACTCTCGCTTGTCGAAGTATCTCCTCTCTCAACAACGATGCATCGGCTGGATTTTCAAATAAAAAGGCTTTCGCTCCGCATCCAAACGTCGGATTCATTACTCTTTCGCCAGGAGATGTCAAGATAAGCATTTTTAAGTTTTGTCTTGCAACTTCTTTAGTGGTCTTGTTTAATTTAAAAAGACCATCTGTTTCACTTTCTGTTAGAGGTAAAGCTGGTGAAATTCCTTCCATTTTATTCTTCCTTCTTATTAATTAGAGCTTTTACAAAATATCGCTCTCTTCATCTGTATCTTCTTCAGGCACAGGGAGTTGTTCTAGGGCATTAGTATAAGGTGTATCACAAAGAACATCTTTTTGATCATCGGCTTTTGCATTGGGGCTAAACTTTTTCAGATAATCATCACCTATCAGTCCAAATGCCAAATATGGTATTGCAAATGGCGTCATCGGAGGTCCAAGGCCCGGACCCAGCGGAGGGGGCGGAAATCCAACCCCATATGGAATGGCTGACGGTAGTAGGCTTAAAGATATAAAGGGCGCTATGCCAGGAGGTATGTTGACTTCAGGATTGGGTACATCTTTATCATTTTTTGCCGCCCATTGTTCAAAAGAGTCTGCTTCTTCAGCGGGTATGTCAGCTTTATAATCTTTATACTCTTCTTCTAGATTCTTTTTTTGGTCTGCTTTAACACTTTTGCTTGTAGTGTTGGCAAATTCATAAATGGCTTTTGTAGCTTGGATGTTCGGATCTATTACTTCTGCTACGCCTTTTACTATCTGTAAGGGTGTTTGCCATATAAATTTAGCAACTAAAGGCCAGATTTGATTGCCGGTGTCATTAGGATCAAGTGGCTTGGCTAAACCTATAGGGTTAGAAGCAGGATCTTGATATTCAATAACATTTCCAGCGGCGGACATTTCTACTAACGCCTTAGCTACTAATTTTGTGTGAAGCAAGAAATCTTTTATCATCATATTTTCTTTAACTGTCATCATAGACCTAACCGTAGCTAATGCCATATGATCATTAAAAGGCATTGCAAGTTTAGACATTGCTTGGAACTGAGGTGTTTTTATAAAAAGTTTTCTTAATTTGCTTTGGTTAACTTCTTTAGAAAGAATTTTAGACAAATTAGCATTAGAATATTTAAAATGCACCAACTTCCATGGATCTCCTCTGGTCACCGGACCTTCAAAAACAGTTGGAGTTTGTGTCTTCTTGTAAGAAAGCCAGTCGTTATTAAATTTAGTAGTGTTCATCTCACACAAAGGAGCTGAAAAATATGAAACGCCGTTTTCTCTAGTCCTCCATGTTAAAATTCCTCCAAATGGAACCTTATTTGTGTCCACTAGGGCGTTAGGATCATTTACGCTGAATCCAAAAACGTGACTATCTATCGATTCATAAAATATCTTAGCATCTTGTGAGGCGAAGCCTTGGACGGTGCGTGGTGTTGTATGAATCAACCTCATACCAATTTTAATTTTAAAATATTCAGTCCAAGGTTCTTTTAAAATTTTGCGAAGCTTGTTTTTATCAGCAGCGTACAAACCAACTATTTCAGTTATTTCATATAAAAAATTGAAATATCTTTCCCAGTCGTCAATACGAACATAGTTTCGCAACCAATCTCCGCGACGTAGTTTTTCAGGCTTAGCTGGATTGTATTGTAAATATAATTGCGGCTTGAGAAGTTCAAAACTTCCATCGTCAACTCCCTCTTTAAAAGAGAGATTTTCCATAGCCTTATCCCATTTAGAATCACCGTGGGCGTCCAGTTTGTCTTCTACAAAAATGTATTGTTCTATAAAAAAGTTGCCCGATAGACCTTTTATCGAAGCTCCATCCCAATTGCTATTAGTTACATAATTTGTTTCCTCAAAGTCCTCAAGCTTGTATCTTGGATTTTCTATGGCCCAACTGGGAGACGTTAGAGGTTTTTGTCCAAAAAAGACATTGGGATCTCCAAACTTAGGAATACCGGCTATTGGAATAATATCTTTTACCAGAAAAGCAAACAAACTTTCTTCCGCAGTAAGTCCACCTAGAGAAGCAACGCTCTGGATAATAGGAGAAATTTCCTCAATTTTTTCAAAAAACAAATATTTTAAACATTGAGGTTTGCTCACTGCGTTGATTGTTTCTCCAGCTTCTTTGCGTTCATAAACAATTTTTTCCGCTCTGTGCTTAAATAAGAAATATAAATTCTGACTCGTTGTTCTTCTTCCTGCGCTGATTATCTGTTTGTTTATAACATCAAGACTGTTTTTGAATTCTACAAAGAAATAATTTCTAACAATTGAACTTTTTATGGTTTCCCCTAAATCAAATTTGGACATAGCAAAAATGCCAGTAAAAAATGTATCTAGTATGCACGCTCTCATGAGAAGATCCATTGATGCTTCTAACATTGTTTGAGATGTTGCATCAAGTTCCCCCTCTTCAGGTTCGTCACAAAAGTCGTTAATTTCAAAAAATCTTTCAATATATTTCTCAACTAGACTGTTGAGCCCAAACATATCTGAGTCTAGGTCAAAAACTTCTGGCTTTGAACACATTTCTAACAAATCTTTTTGACTAGGAATGAATTTTATTGTTTTCATATTTTCTAATCTAAAGTACTTTGAATCTGCGATGATTCTGCTATATCTCTTTATTGAATCGATTGTTATTGCTTTCCAAAGAGACGGGGTCCCATGATAAAGCCCCTCACTGAGGTCAATTCCATCTTTGAGTTGGCTTTTGATGCTCTTTTTTAATCTATTCGATACAATTTTAGAGAATGCCAGTTGTTGATTTGGGTACATTTGAGTCGAGAATTCGGCGTCTTCCTGTGCCAAGAAAGTTTGAACATCTGCCGAAAGTGGCTTTTCTTGGAAAAACGTATAATCCTTGCTTTTACCAACAACTACAGGGATATTTGTGACTGTCGTCTTGGCTACATTGGCTAGCAAAGGAGATCTTTGGGGTGTGTAAAATAGTGTTATATTTTCATCTCCTATGGCAAATCGCGTTTCGCCTGGGACATATGGATCAGGATCATCGACACCTATTGAGCCGCTCACAATGCTTTCTTTTATATTTTGAAGAGGTGTGTTTGGCAGTGTTTTTGGTATTGTCAAGCCTTTGTTCAGAATTTTGTTTATATCATCTAATCCACTAGTTTTTCCACTTTCAATAGCGGACGCAAGTTCATCCCCCATGTCAAACGTATCCTTGTAACCTGCTGACGGTCCTTCCGAATCGACGGTGGCGTGTTTAAACGACGGGTCGGCTGGGTTCAATTTAGCTGCTGCTGTTTTGAGTTGATCTTCATCATACCTTTGTAATTCAGCCGGTGTTGTGTAAAAAGGTACAACAAAAGCAGCTTCGTTGGCGAATGCTACGTTTATTTCTTCTGTTGCAGATAAGATAACATCCTTGATTCCGCGTCGAATTCTTGAATCATTTTTAAAACTCTCATTAAGAATTTCACATGGTTCAGGAGTTTTATCATCAACATACTGCTCTGGGTCTGCAAGGAGACTTGCCAAATCAGTCATTTTGTCCAAGGCAGAGATTGCTTCTTGATCCAAAACCCAATCAGCCATCTCTGGGGACACACCAGAGTCTATTAATTCTGTCTTTTTTTGATCTTGCATCTCAAGTGGCGAGCACAGACCTGCAAGGACAGCCATGTCTAGTGGCAAATTAGGATTAATATTCGGATTTTTTTCATCGCATATTGAATCCCCAATTATAGGAGAAAGATCGTTAAAAAAGGACTCTAATACGTCGTCGTCTGCGAAGTATTGCTGGATTGATACTGGATAATACTTTTTAATATTTAATCTTATTTTCTGAAATAAAAGATCGCTATATTTTCCGTTAACCAAATTACATTTTTGCTGAACTGTTAACCCTTCGGTCATGTTGTTTAAAAATTCTAAAACATCGAAAAGCCCATCAGATGTTGGGGGAGTGTCATTGTTTTCATCTTGTCCAGGCGCTAGATTAACGCCGTATTCATCAATAAGGTTCTTTAATTTATCAGCAAGTTCTGACGATGCCTCTTTAACCAGCGGAATATCTTCCTTGAGTGGGCTGAGATCAAGCATGGCGTTTTCGCATATTTCTGATATTTCACGAAACATGATTCTAAGATTTTGTAAGACCACTTGTTGAGCCACGCGCTTTAAGGTCTTTTTCATATTCTCTTTTGCTTCTGCGCCGGTTTTATCAACGTTCATTAAACCAAGCTTTTTAGTCACAAATGAACTAAAACTAGGAGATTCTTCAGTGGCAAACTCAGCAGCAAGCAACGCTGAAGCTGCTACTATTTTTACGATCGCGTTTACCTCTGGTCTATTTGGAGCCAATTCGGATGTTATCCAATCAAGAAGCTGTTCTATCTCTTTTTGACAAGCGCCGGATTGTAAAGTTTTAACAGCAATGCGACCTGCATTTTCTTTTAGTACAATGTTGGTGGGCAAATCTTGATATAACATAACGTACTTAAAAAGCTCTTTTTCGTTCGTAGGGAACGGTGTTGTCATTTTGTCTACTTTTGCTAGCTTTGCATAATCAACTTTTGTGTTTCCAGACTCGTTTTGCTTATCTTTTATTTTCTTCTCTGTTTCTCCAGTTTTCTTTTGGACGCATGAAATCCATTTACCAAAAGCTTTTTGTTGCTCAGGAGTGGCGTTTGCGGTTCCTGGCCACTCATATTTTTCACCAAGAGATTTTACTAGGTCATCATATTCAAAAATACATTGTGTGCCAGCGTTATAAATTGTAAAAGATGCTTCTTTTACAATCTGTTCCAGATTTGCATCCTTTGCTCCCATAAATTCTTTATCGCTTCCTTGGGTTTTAAAGTCGTATTGCTGCATACAAGCTGCATATTCTGTTTTTGTTACTGCTATCTCTTTTTTTAACTTGTCTACCTTTCCCTGAAGTTTTTGATCTTCCTTTGCCTCTAGCTTCATTATTTCTAAGTTTCTAGTTTGCCTCACTAGCTTGGCGTATGAAAAATCACATGCAGATGTTTTTCCAGCAAAAAATCCAGGTGGAGCGTATGTTAATTCTCCTAAAGGAGATAATGGAGTTGGCAAGTATAGTTCACCTTCAATATCAGAAAGAGGCTTGGAAAACAAATCTTTTGTAGATGAGTTTTGCCATATAAGAGCCTTATTAAAGTCTTTAACTCTTACGTCTGGTGGCTGGTAATCATCTTCTCTTTTTATTTCTTTAGTTGCTGCCGCTGTCTTAGGTCCAAAAACACCATCAGCAGTTAGATTTGCTCCAGTAGTGGGACCGCTTGTATTGGTATCTACTTGTTCAGGACCACCATCTACTTCTGGGCTATTTAAAAATCTCTGCCATGTTTCAACTTGGTTAGTTAACTGAACTCCGGTCAAAGAAATTTCACCGTCTTGGTCTCCTTGACCTATGATAACATCATCAAGATTCGAATCGACGTTGCTTGTTGGTTTAACAAAAATGGGCTCAATATAACCTTCGCTATTTTTATAAACACCTGTTTTTACAACAATTTTCCAAAATTTAACAACGCCTTCTGACATAATATCAGATCCCGCTATTTTATCAAACTGAGTCCCTTCTTTCAGTGCTTTCGCATTTTCTGGGAAGAGCTGTGTCACATACTTTTGCTGTATAAATCCTTTTTTTCCTTGTTGATTTTGCGGAGTCTCAACTGTTATTGAAAACCAATCATTTTTAAGACTTTTATCTTCCTCGTCCCTAAGTGTATCACCATCATTAAGCAAAAACAAAACATTTGCAGTTTCAGTTGGAGAGTCATATACCGGAAGACTTGGCGTTCCTTCGAACCCTGACAAGTCTACTTTATATGAAAGTTTGTCTAAAGGGGACTCTGTTAGAGAAACATAGGCAGGATTTTTGCCAGCGACGCCTAGAATCTTCCATTCCCCTTGAGGACCATTTCCGGTAGCTGCGTCATCAGTTGTGTCTCCAGATTCATCTATTTCGGGTTGAATTACAAAAATATTCTTTAAAAGAAGAAGCATGCATTCTTCTGGGACCACGTCCATCAATTCTTTAATATATTGCGCCGCTTCTCCTTCGCTGCCAAACATCGAAACAAAAGCACTATTCATCAACTCTTCTTCAACCTTTACAAGGTCTTTTTTGATAATACACTTGAAGATTGTTTCTGCTAAAAGCTTAATATCGGCATTATTAAGAAAAAATTCATACGCATTTTCAAGAGTTCTTAGCCTTTTACTAACTTCCCTGAACTCTGTGAGGTTTCTATCATATATATCATAGGTTGTATCTACAGCTTTCTTGTTCTTTTTATTTAATTTTGCAGCGTCAGTAAGGTCTTTTTCTTCTTTTGCGAGCTGTCCTTCCGTTTTTACTTTGGTTTCTTTATTGGGGTCGGGCTCAGTGTCTTCTTCATCCCCCTCATCATATGTATTTGGAGACGTGTTTGGTTCAACTTTGCCAAGAGGATATACCCAAGACTCAATCCAGGTGAGCCAGTCGGGGGGGTCCCCTAGTGACCCTTGATATTCTTTATTTATCTCATCAAGACGATGAATAAAGGCGTTGGTTGTTGGCTTGGTAAACGGTGGTTTTTTGAAATAATAGCTGGTTGAAATTTTTAATCTTCTTCCGCCAAAGATAACAAACAAAAGCTTGTAGTGTTTATCAAATCCAAGCTCTATGAAAGCGCTTTTCTTGTCTTCTTTGGTATATCCGTTCATGTCTATGATTAACTCTACGGCGGATACATAATTTTCTATTTTTTCGTCGTAATTTTCAAGTTTTAGCACTTCATCCAGATATCTATCTTCGCCGACGCCGCCTGGACCACCCTTAGTATCTTTAAACTTAGTAAAGAACTTTTTCCTCACTGTGTGATTAGAATTTGCTATTTCATGACTGTAATGAGGAATCACCTTATCTCTAAACTTTTTAGACTCTTCTTTTAATTTCTCAAGGTTATCGAAGTCAACAGTAAAATACACTCGTTTTCCATTGAAAAGAGGGTTCTTAGTTATTGTATCAATAAGGTGTTTGCTTCTTTCTTGTATTTCTTCTACTTTAGCTTTAGTTCCTTTTTTCTTGCTAATAAATGGAGTATACCAGTCAGCGTCTTTCGTTTCTTCAGTTAAAAAACTAACAGGATCGATTTTCGCTACTTCTAAAAGGTCGCTTTCGTTGGTGTATTTAAAAATTGCTTTATCTTCAGGAATGGCTTCTATAAATCTAACAGGAACAGATACAAGTGCATGCACAGTGTCGGTCTGAGGGGTTAACCTCAACTCGCGAATTTTAGCAAAGTTTTGAGTTTGATTTGAATCAGCTACAACGTCTGCAAGAATAAGAGGAGTACCATCTAGTCCAAAATCTGGTGTTCCATAAGAATTTGTCAATATCTGAGATTCTTGAGGATCGGTAATATCTATCTGCCTTCCATAAAATGATATTATCTTCAATGAAGCATTTAATTTTAATTTTTTAAGATAATCATCTATACCAGCATTAAACTTTGGGATGCCTTCTAATGTTACATGTATTCTAAACTCAGCATGCGATAAGTCATCAAAATCCCTTTCTTTAAATGGAAAGTACAAATAAGGTAAATCAATTTCTCTTTCCATGAAAGAGTGGGGTTCCGAGTCGGCGTATGGAATTTCTTTTATTTGAACAGTCGGAATTGTCTGGTACTCCATTTGTGGCGTCCCAATCGGATAGATGTAGGGAGCCCATACATATCCGACATCCACACTATCTTCTTTTATTCTTCTGACGAGGTGGAAATTTCCATAAAGAATGTTTCTCTCCAACTTGTTTTTGACTTTTATCTCTTTTAAAAAACTTGCCCTATTTCTTTTATTTTTAGACCATAGATTATCAAGCAAATTTTTTGGAGGCGTGACGTTTTGTTTGATAATTTGAAGTAATGTACCGTCATCAACAAGCTTGGCATTGTTCCTTTTCGTAATTGTTTTAAAACCTTCAAGGTCGCTAGAGGTGAATAATCTGAGCTTGCCATTGGATGTGAAAATACCATTTTCAATGGCATTCACAATAGAAGGAATAGCTACAAAATGTGTAAAAGGTGTCTTTGTTGCTAAAGAGGCATCAAGTTCTGTAGTGTGATCACTAAGGTTTAATAAATTAGCCTTTATTTCGTTATCAACAAAGAGATTCCTTTTTGCTTTTAGGTCCGGTTTAAATTGCTCTAGTTTTTTAACTGCCTTGTAGATATCCCTGCATTCTTTTCCGCAAGCCACCAAATCGTTAAGATATGCAAAACCAGTTTGACCTGAATTTTCGCCACTCAACATCTTTATTTTAATCCACTCTTTTCCAGAAGGCTCTGCCATAACATACGTTTTGGGCTTTGCATAAAAACTTATCGGAGTAGATGGATTGTTCCCTTCATGTACAGCAAAAGCTTTTTGGACCGGATTCCACTTACTCTCATCCATCATGTGAATAGCTTCGCCAGTTTTGTCATCGGCAAAAACGTGACTTGGAAGCTCTACTGGCTCCTCTCCTTCTTCTCCGCATGGCCATTCTAGTCCATTTTTACATACAAGAAACTTTTTACTACCAAGGAAACCTCTTATTTCATTTATTCGAATTCTAATGTTTTCTATAGTGACTTTGAAACCGCCATTGACAACTTCGACTATATTTATTCCGTCTTTGTCTTGACCTGCATTGCTTGGAAATTGAATATATTCGGGATTTTTAAAAATCTCGTTTATGTTTGCAAATTCAAAAGGAGGTATCATACTATCATCTATCAATAGAAAATCAGCTTTTTTAAAGAACTCATGTTCTTTAATATACTCATCTATCGTACCTGGACCTTCTGTGGTAAAGAAATCAACTAATAGTTTATATTTTGCTTTCTTTATTGCATCAGCGAGGGTTTTCCCTTGAGCTACGCCTTTTCCTGTAATTAATGGTTCATACATATCTTTACGTCGTCTTTACTCTTCTGCTTCCAATCCATTGTGGAGAGTTTAATTCAAAAAAATTCTGATTGACTAACTCAATGTTAGCCCCTAACTTATCTAAACTAGTTGTGGTTCTAGAAAAGTGGTTTTTAACTGCCTGTTTTCCTTCTGAAGCCGCAGTAACAGATATTGCCGTGGGGAGTCCGTAAAACGGAGTGTGATGTACATGACTTGCCAGTGCTTTATTAAACTTTTTTTGAATTTCGATTGCGCCATTGAGAGTTGTTCTCAGTCCGTCTATCAATTCAAGAACTGCCCTAAATGCTTCAGCAGTAGAATTCGCTTTAGTGATTCCTTGAAGGTGGTCTTCTACGCCTGGATAGTTTCCAGCTATGAGCGATATGGTTCCAGGGGTTCTAAGTCCACCTGATTGAGAGTTTTTCTTATCAGTCCCCGTGACGATCTTAACGTCCTGTCTACCGATAATCCTAACACAGTCAGCCTTAAGTCCAATGCCAGATCGTGAGTCGCTGAATCTTGTTATTTTAGATCCGTTTGTTTTTGAAATTTCTCCTCGCATTGGACGTAATTGAAAGTTCTTATCAATGTCAGTTTTTTGACTTATGTATATTCGAGCAGCGTCTTTTTTAAAATCTGGCTCTTGTCCCACCTCTTTGCCGTCTTTTAAAAAGCCGGTTGCATCTTTCCCGTTCCTGCCAACAACTATGTCAATCGCTCCTGCGCCAGAATGACCTTTGCCTCCATACCCTGTGAACCTGCTTCCTGGGCGGTCTCTGCCTAAAACGATAAAAGTGTTGTTATCTCCTTTGTAGACCTTTTCACACTCAGCTTCAATAAAGTTTGGAACTGGCTCTACTAGTCTCTTGCATCCTGCGCCAAAAGAAAAAGGGGCTGTGTCTAAGTTATACTGGTTAACTAGATCTGCTTCGCGTGCTGAAAGATTTGACAAATCAACAGCCTTCGCAGTTAATTTATTTTCGTTTATTAGGCTAATACTCTTTTTAAAATCACTGTATTTCATCGTTTATCACTTAAAGTTGTACAACGTCTCCGGTTGCTGCTGTAGTTTGATCTTTTACGTCTGTATATAATTCTTTTTTCAGAAACTTTTGGACATCACCTGCGGGCTTTCCTATCTTATGTTTGCCCTTTTTTAATGTCCACTGTTTCTTAACTGCGCCTTCTGCATCAAGATTCGGAACAATATATCCCTGCTTTCCTTCTCTAATCGCTTTTGCTCCCAAATAAAAAGGAGGATTAATTTCAGTTCCGACTGTTAAAGAACCATAATAGCCGTTCCCATAATAAAACTGGCTTGCATAAAATGGTCCATATTCGCTCTGATTGGCACGCATGGTTAACATTCCTGCCCCTCCAATAATATCTTTTCTACTTTTAAGTTGTTCATAGCTTGAATTTGAAAGCCAGGATGCTGGATCTCCAGAGTCGTTAAAATAAGCAGTTCCAAGAAATTGTCCTGCTGCTTTATCAGCAGACCAGTATCCAGTTGTTTGAGTTGGTATGAAAGGTATCCCTCCAGCATTGTTCATTATTTTAGAGTAAGAGACTATCCTTTTAGCGTGTTGAAATGGCGTGTTGCCGTAGCACATGGGGGAGGCTGCTTCGAAAAGTTGCAAAAACTCTCTTGAAAGCAAAGCCTTCTTTTGTATCTTATCTTCCGTTTCGTTCCTTGCGAATATAGTTGTCGGACATTCTTTGTGCCATCCTTTAAACAAATCAGGATTATCGTAGAAGAGGTCAACAAAAGCGTTCCAATTAGTTCCAGCGTCGGTGGAGGCAGTGAACCTCCCAGCTTCTTGCAGTACCTTGATTATGGTTTTTTGGTGTTTTTTTAATACGTCATGGCTATCATTATCAAAATATTTTTTAATAAAATTCATGTTAGGAGTTGCCAGTCTAGAGTAATTTATATAACCCTGTAACATGATTTTCAAATCAGGAAACTTGTCTCTAAGTTTTTTAACAAAATAAACCATAGAGCCGTATGGGTCGTGTCCGTGAACCCAACATTGCTCAGCGTTTAAACAAATAGTTTCTAGCTGATGGTCTTTTATGACCTTGCCCAAATTAGCTATTTTTACATCGACTGAATCTATTTTGCCGAGAGCGTAATAATTCTTTAATAGCTTTGTAGTGTAGCCTTTTGTATTTTTTACTCTTTTAATGAATGGAGAAGCATACCCCCATCCGATAACAGGGATTCCATTGTCTCTACAATACTTTATTTGAGCCATTTGTATTTCTTTTGCCTTGCCGCTTTTATTATAATTGCACAAGGTGCCCCACATATTAAAATTAACAGCATCAAGGTTGGACATTACCATTTGCCACTTTTCGTCATTAACACTAAAGTTCTCCCATTTTCGTCCATTCTCATACTGATGAAACTTGTACAATTTTGTTGGCTGCAATATTACCTTGTGAGCCACGCCGTCGCTTCGGTCGGAATTAAATATGCTGTTAAGGTTGTCGTATTTAGCCATTGTAATATTGACATTTTTTTCAATTGGGATGGACCAGCCAGCACTAGGGTAGTCTTTTCTGTTTCCTAAACTAATCTCAATCTTTACAGATGGTTTCTCGCTTATCGGTGGTGGAACATAATCTGGATCTAATGAATCCCTTAATAATTTCAGACAACTTTGAACTTGAGAAGTTAGTTTTTTCTCATCAGCTTTAATTTTTTCAGGATTTTTTTGATTGTATATATCAATAAAAGTAGCAGCTAGTTCGTTAGCTATAGGAGACTTCTTGATATACTTTTTATATGCTTGCTTGTTGTGTTTCTTTTGGGATTCCACATCATTAATATCTGTTTTGTCACTAAGCTTTACGTCTGGTCTTCCTTTCACCCACTCCATAAAAGTATAACTATCTTTTTTAACCCTGAAGTTTCTTGAAGCAAAATCATTAAAACTTATTCCAAGTTTGTCGGACTTTCTTTTAATCCATCTAGATGCGTCGACCCTTGTTGAGTTTTTTATGCCAGGTGGAATCAAGTTTTCATTTTTATTTTCGTGGGCTGGGTCCGTTTGGACTGTCGGATCGACAATTTCTACGGATGGTGGAAGTACCAAAATTGCGGGCGTTTTATCTAGAAAATATTTATTCCATATAAGTATTGCCGCCTCGCGAGAACCCCTTTTCGCAGAAGTTTCAAGAGGATCTACAAAAACTATTTTGTCATCAAAGTATGCATAACTGCTTTTATCTTTTAAGGAAAGTGTGGATTTTATCTTGTCTATCCAAGGTTTATTTGGTGTTATAGCTGTATAAAGTGTTGATCCAAATTCATCTAGTGTCCCAGCAGCCTTGTAAGTTGGCCAAGGTCCTAACATGTTCTTAAGCGACGTTCCTACAATATAGAGTTGCTCTAAGCTGGTTAAGGAGGAGATTTTACTTATAACATCTGCGATAAGAGACACTGCGTAATCTACGTCGCCATCTTTAGAACTTTGAAAGATTTGATCAAATTGAATAATTACAATGCTAGGTCTTGTTTTTATAATGTTTTTATGCAATCTTTTAGACCATGAATCCACAGGATCTAATATCATTTGTCTAAGTGTAGAGCCTGTCTTGGTAATTCTATAACTTGCTTCTGTCTGAAACCCGTGGGTCGTTTCTTTTCCTCTTTCATTTATTAGTGTGTATCCTCTAGACAAATATTGTTTTTGAAAAACACTGCCAACCTCACCTTGCATGCCTGCGCCACCAATAATCATTACTTTTTTGGTAAACAGCCTTACTCGTGGAGCAATCTTTATTGTTCCAGAGTGTGTTTTCAAAAGAGATGTGGCGGTTAGCGATTTGGTCCCTTGTTTATTCAAAAACCGATATACATCAGGGGGGCATTTTTCATTTTTCTGTGATGTAAGAACCCCTTTTTGATAAAGACCCGTGATGACCAAGTTTGCTAAATTTTTACGATCATTAAACCTTACAAGAACAATATCGGATGGTTGAATTGTCGGCAATTCAGATTGTTTTTCAGAGCTTTCCATTGTAGCAACTGGATGGAATCTTACCTTTTGCATGTCACTTTGACTTGCCGGCATTGGGAAATCACGATGCAATTCAGGTATTCTAATATAATATTTGTCCAGACTTTTTCTCGAACTATCTCTTTGTGAAGAGCCAGGTGCTGTAGCTGTGCTTGTATTACGACCTGCGTCGTCACCGGAATTTGTACTAGAGTTTCCTAGCTTTCTCAGTACTACAGCTTTAAAAACAGACAATCCCTCCAAAAGATTGGAAGTTATATCCTCTTTAGCCCTAGCTTTAATTAAATCAATGTTGTTGACGCCAAGG
>Ga0098061_1000879_pt1 | contig 14792 bp, 17 predicted proteins | sample 22_taG_FD_92579 | JGI IMG/M metagenome (GOLD analysis project Ga0098061, IMG submission 92579) | Marine viral communities from the Subarctic Pacific Ocean - 22_ETSP_OMZ_AT15343 metaG | ecosystem: Environmental > Aquatic > Marine > Oceanic | place: Subarctic Pacific Ocean | collected 2015-01-20 | reverse complement strand
GAATGAAATTACAAGAATTAAAATGGTTAAATTGGTATATCCACAATACTTCCTTTGAGGAGTTTAGTGCAGACATTATGGATGTTGAAAACATTGAGCCATATCAAGAGCAATACCTTTTAGAGAAGTATCACCAATTCACTTCTTTTAGATTGGGATATTTTGATGATGAGAAACTACAATATATATTAGATGCGGCATGGATAAAGTATGGTGATGAGTGAATGATAATAAATTACACCGAAACAGACGGTGCTATTAATCTTAGATGGAGAGATGAAAACGGGGAAAGAGTGGAAGAAAAGAACCTACAATACAAACCTTATTTTTTTGTAGCAGATACCGAACACGAACCAGAATCCTATTCAGTAAAGTATAAAGTAAAAGGTAAGAGGGCAGTTTATTTATCTAACCCCCTCTACTACGAAAAAGGAGATTGGGTTAATATACATGGGATGAAACTTAAAAAAGTTATTGTGCAGAAACCTAATGATATATACAAGGTAAAGGAAAAGTTTGGTAAAACTTATGAAGCCGATGTACCGTTTCATCATCGTTATTGTATAGATAATATTAAAGAAATACCCGAATATAATATGCGTAAATGGTATTGGGATATGGAATGGTTGCCTAAAGAACATGAACATAGTGATGCGATTACTTGTATTGTTGCTTATGATAATTATAATAAACACTACTATCAATGGGTATGGTTTCCTAATTTTGAAACTGCTCAGATAGTTTCTCACATAGATGAACAAACAACTAGAATTATTTTCAACAATGAAAAAGGTATGATTCAAGACTTTATGGAAACGATGGTTGTTAAAGACCCCGATATGCTAATAGCATGGTTTGGTCTAAAGTTTGACTTGCCTAAATTAATAGAAAGGGCGACCTTTAACGGTCTTGACTCACGCAAATTATCACCCTTTAATGAAGTGAAGGGAGTAGGGTATCACGGGCCAACAGATAAGATACATGAGTATAGCCCTATTTCACAACCCATAAAGGGTAGAATATGTTTGAATCTTGATGTGGCTTTTGAGCGACAATGGAATGATGCACAAAGGGGGTCTTTACCTTCTTTGGCTTTAGATTATGTGGCCGAAACATCATTAGGAATTAACAAATTAGTTAGTGAAAAATTCCCCGATAAGAATGAGTTTTTCACAAGGGGTTGGTTAGAAGATACTGAAACTTACTTAGAGTATGCGTTGAAAGATGTAGAAATATTAGTTAAGATAGATGAAAGTGATTTTTGTAGCGAGGCCATTTTATCCCTTCAAAGACTATTGATTGCCCCGTTTGATGCTTGTTTTTATGCAAGTAATATGGGTAGTGTATATTTTATGAGAAACGCATGGTGGAAAGCCCCAACGGGTAATAAGAAAAAGGATAGAGAAGATTATGACGGTGCGTTTATTTACGACCCTGTTAAATATAAGACACACGGTAGGTATGAAAATGTGGCCGCTTTTGATTTTAGTGGTCTTTACCCATCCATGATTTTAGCAAGGAATATTTCATGGGAAACTAAGACTACTTCTACGACACAGTTAGCAGTTAATATAGCAATACCGAGGGATTTTAGCGACATTACTAAAAAGAGAATGATTTATTATAAGACAGACAAATTGGGTGTATTACCCAAAGCGGTTTTAACCCTCAAAGACTTGCGTGATGAATACAAAGCAAAGATGAAAGCCGCCACAACAGAAGCAGAAAAGAAAAAGTGGTTTAATAATCAAATGGCGGTGAAAAGATTGTCGGCGAGTTTTTACGGTATAGTCGCTTTTCAAGGCTTTGGTTGGGCTGATGTTACTTTGGCCGCTAGTATAACCGCAAGTGCAAGAGAAGCAATTAGAGAAGCGGCATTTATGGCTAAGGGGATGGAATGATGCCTACTAAAGAATGCGTGATATGTAAGGAATGTAAATTACCAATTTTTATTATTAAGCATGGTTTTATATTTAATAATGAACGGGAGAAGCAAATATATGAACGGGATGGGCTTGGCGCATGGAACGACTACGGGAGTAATTGGGAAAGAGTCAGCACACAGACAAACCCATGTTTATGTATTGAAACTAACCCTGATATACATAAGCCTAAATGCCCAATATGCCTTACATTGATTATTAACCCCAATAGAAAAACCAAGTATTGTGGGGAAGTATGTAGTAAAAAAGCCATCAAACATAAATCTAAGGAATACAATAAGAAGTATATATCAAGACCCGAAATAAAACAGAAAAAACGAGAATGGAGCATTCGCTACAACAGATTACCGAAGAACAAAGTAGCAACATCAGTAAGAAACACTATTTACCATGCTATCAAGAAAAGGGGTATGTGCAAAACACACCTGACTTTTTTAGTATTGGGCTACGCCCCCTTAGATTTAGTTAAATGGCTTGAATCACAATTCACAGAAAAAAATGGCTATTCGTGGAATAATTATGGAGATTGGCATATAGACCACATAAGACCTATTGCATCATTTGATTTTGATTCAATGGAACACCCCGACTTCAAGAAGTGTTGGGCATTAAGTAATTTACAACCACTATGGGCGACAGATAATCTGAGAAAAGGCGACAAGTGGGATGGAGTAGTGAACGCATAATGGCTCTATTAACTGCCCGAATGTTAGAAAAAATTTGTAAGGATGTTTTTAATGAGTTAGGGCCATATCATACAGAAAATGTATATGGGAATGCCCTTGAGTTTGAACTAATACGAAATAATATTCTTTATCGTAGAGAAGTACAAATGCCCATTAAATATAAGGATGTAATAGTGGGTCAAGCAAGAGTGGATTTTTTTATCAAACCTAGTCAAATAGTAGAACTTAAGGCAATCGCTACCGATTTATTTGATGTTGAAGGGGGAAGAAATAAACAAAAAACCCCCACAAAATATAGAAACCAAGTGAGAAAATATTTACAATCTATGGGGATAGAAAAGGGATATTTAGTTAATTTTAATATTGGTTCTAGTGCGGAAGTACAAATTGACGAAGTATGTAACCCACCCTTAAATGCTGAAACTCCTATACAATGGGATGGGGGGGTGGAGTATTAATGACGAGAGGAAAAATAACCCCTCTAAATAGGGGCATGGTTTTAGAAAGTGCCGAAGAAGTCATAAGTGAATTAGATACTTCTCTAGTTTATGATAGGATGAAAATAATGACAAGAATAGGAATAGTGTATGAAACTAAAAGAGGAAGAAAGTTTAGTCGGGGGGATATACCTACAAGGAGGCTTACGGGATTCTTGGGAATGTCTTTCTATAAAGATAGAGGGTGGTTTCCTTGTGTAAGAAAGATTCAAACTAAAATAAAACTAAACGGGGAATATATAAAAGAGGAAAGAGGTTGTTTAATATGGAGAGGAAAAAATGAATAACCAAGAGGAGGAAGAAGAATGATAGTAATAGAAATAATAAAAACAATACCAATACAAGTATTAGGTGCCTTAAGCGTAGGAATATCAGCATACATTATGAAAAGAAGAATAGAAGAAGGCAAGGCAACAATACTGCCCTTTATAGCCCGAAACATTGAAACCATTGGTTTATTTTTCGCTATGATATTCGGGATGGAATTAGCATTAATGGAGATGGCGGGTATATGACTAAGACTTTTCACCGTTGGGTAATAAAGGAGGCTAAATTAGTGCAGGGAGAGTTTACCGCACAAATGATTCTTGACCGCATTTTAGATAAATATGGTAATAGTATGTATATTGGTGGGACAAGATTAATAGGGCATATTCTTAGAAGAAACGGATATGATAAAACGGGTAATGGTTTTTGGGTATCAAAAGGAGAGAGTGAGTAAAATGAAAGTAGTTTATGGGCATACAGATTCAATATTTGTACAAATTAATGATGTAGAAAAAGCACAGGAAATATGTGATAAGATAGATAAACATATGAAAACTGTTTTCCCTAATGTGATGGGATTAGAAGAACACCCTGTTAAATTAGAATTTGAAAAGTTTTATTCTACTTTGGGCGTAGGTGCTTCTAAAAATAGAAATGCTGGTTTCATTACTTGGAAGGATGGAGAATGGTTAGAGGAAGAACAATTCATAGTAACAGGTTTTTCTATGAAGCGTATATCCGAAAGCCCCATGAGTAAAAAGTTTCAAAGTGATTTGTTAAAAAAATGGGCTTCGGGTGATACTGAACACGATATAGTTTCTTTTTGTAGGGAACAGTATAATAATGTAAAAAAGGGTAGAATATCCTTAGATGAAGTTATAAAAAGAGGAAGGCTTCATAATGATTTGAATAATTATAAAAGTATTGCAGGGGGAATCGCTGGTGTATGTTACTATAACCAACACATCAATCCCGAAAACCCAATTACTGATTCCTTTGTGTATTTCAAGTGCGCTAACATTGATGGCCCTCAATATATTATCCTACCTAGTGGTAGAGAAAGAAGGGCTGTTTTTGTAGCCTTTAGAGAAAAGAAAGAGATTACTGCTAAATACCATCCCCATTGGGGTGCTTATGCAGAAGATATAATAAAAAAAGCCACCCCTATTTTTTTGGCTATGGGGTGGGAAATAAAGAATGTAATGTTAGACGAAAGCCAAAAAACTTTAGGAGAGTGGTTTTAATGACAGATAATACTAAAATAAATAAAAGAGTTTACGGGCATGAAGAAAATGGTGTTTGGGTTAGACCAAAGGTGAATGAGAATGATTCTTATACTTACCATTGGAATGCTGACTATGCTAACGACCCTTCTAAACCTATATTAAAAATAAGTAAGTCGTCTTTGGGTTGTTTTACTTGGTGTAACAAACAATATGAATATCAATATTTAGATAGGAGAAGGCAAGAACAAACCCCCGTGATGCTCAAGGGAACAGTCGTTCATAATTCACATGAGGATTTTTATAATTCTGTGGATGTTAAAAAGGCTGAGGGTATGACCTTTGAAGAATTAAGGGTTTACTTTACATCTTTATTCCCCATAGATGAGTATGTTGATTTAACGCAACAAATGGTTACTTATGAAGCGAACCGTTTTATTGAAGAAAAGGAAAGCGGCACATTGAGTAATTTTGTCCCTGTTGGGAATGAAGTACAATTAGATACCGATATTATTATTCTACCAAACACTAATCCAAGATACCCATTAACTCAAGCATATGTTGTGCATTTGCAGGGTATTATTGATAGGATATTTAGAGAAGGCGATTCTTTAATCCCTATGGAATTAAAAACAGGTAAATGGAAGGATTCAAAAATATCCTCTATGAGGGCTGAAATGGCTTTCTATGCTTTACTATTAGAGAATGTTGGGCAAGATGAATATGAAAAACATAATCTACCATATTTACCTATTACACATTGGGGTTGGTATTATCCCGCCGCAAATCACATTACAGTAGAAGAAAGAAAGAAAGCATCTACTACATCGGTAAAGAAGGCTATTGCTAAATTATTATATAATTATGAACATAATATGCCCGATAATTTTTCCCCGTCTTTCTTTCATAAAAAGTGCTTACCACATTGTAGTTTTAATACAATATGCCCTGCGGCAGTAAGAGATGAATTAAATGGAGATTGGTTTTAATGGATATAAAAGAACAAATAACAAATATGATAATTGAAAAAGAATGGGGTTTTGCTGAGTTATTGCAACTTAATGAGGTTAGTGAAAAAATGGCTGATGGTCTTTTCAATACCTTACCCCCTCAAGATATAATTAATTTAATATGGGATTGGGAAATAGAACCTGAGAAAACCTTTGGTTCATTATATAGAGAAGTGGCTATATCATGCTTAGTTAAACAGGTGAAAAAACAATTTCAAACTCACTTTGAAGCGGCAAAGGTTTCCTTCGGTGAAACCCCTAAACCGAAACCCGTTCAAGTTAAAGCGGAAAAACCATCTTCATTAAAAACACCAAAAGGAACAGTTAAAAAAACATCTACAACCAAAAAAACATCTAAGAAAACTAATGATGGAATTAGAGCAATTAAGGGCGTTGAAAGACTATGAAGTTTCCTAGAGAAGTGTGGTGGGGAAGCCACTTGCAGGGTAAGGGGTCTTTGCCCCGTCAAATTGTTTATACAAAGGATGAGTATGTTAAGTTTATAGAGATGAATAATAATAAAGTTAATTGTTATACTTCTGTATATGATTACAAACACTTTGGTTCTTCACAAGCAGTAGTTTCTTCTGTAATATTAGATAGGTTGTTTTTAGATTTTGATTCACATACCAAACCACTTGAAGATTCCTTTACTGATTTCAAAATAGTAGCCAACAAACTACTACATGAAAATTATATATTTGATATGGCCTTTAGTGGAAATGGATTTCATATTTTTGTGTATGGAGAACAGACCGATACGATGAGAAATATTAGACAGTTTTTCAATAAACTAAATACATTAACCATTATGGGAACATTGGATAATCGTGTAATTGATGCTAGAAGATTAAGAAGAATCCCCAATACTGTTAATATGAAAACAAATGATTGTCTTTACTGTGTACCCCTAGAAAAGGATTGTTTAGAAAAACCCCTCTCAAATATCCTTTCTTTGGCGCAAACACCCCTCTTTAACCCCCCTATTAGGTATGGGAATAGGAAGGTAGTGTTCCCCAAAGCCCCTTCTTTTGAAGCAACCCCTATCAATTTAGCCAATGTTGAAAAGGTAGGGAAAATACCCCTAATCCCTTGTTTGGCTAATAGTATTATGATTGAAAATCCGACCCACACTACTCGCTATTATCTTGTTTCATGGTATAGGACAGTTTTAGCCAATACTTTTGGTGTAAGCGTTAAAATATATGATGAAGAAATACATAGGTATATGCTAGAAGCGGTAATGGAAGAAATTAAAGTGATAGCGGCTAAGGATGGTGTATGGTTGGATTGGAACGAGAATATAACAAGAAACCATGCTTGGTTTACCATTAGCAATCAAGGGGGCTATGTTGCCCCTTCTTGTAGCAAACTAATTAGTGAAGATTATTGCGTAGGCAAGTGTTGGCGTTATCCGTCTTTGGAGGACATTGAATGAAACTTTTTATTGATAGTAGGGAAAAATCCCTTTTGACCGAGTGTATTATTGCTAAGGTTAAAAAGAATCTAATGCAATATGAGAAAGTATGGATGGAAGTGGGGGATTATGTAATAGGAGATGTTTGTTTTGAGGCAAAATCAGTAGAGGATTTCATACAGTCAGTTTTGAATAGAAGGATTTGGGTTCAATTGAGTAATATGGAAGAACATTTTAATAAAAACTTTGTCATTATTCATGGTAGTCTTGAGAAGGCACTAAAGGCTACTAAATATATGGGCGGCGATACGGCAAGGAATAAGGTGCGTTTTTCTAACGCTTTCAAAGGAGGGATAGGAAGAATTAGATTAGATTATAATGCCGAAGTAATATTATGTAGAACCCCCCAAGAAGCGGCAGACCACTTAGTAACTTTGGCTAAAATGATACCTGTTGAAAGGAAGATAATAGACCCCCGCCTACTAAAAAGGGTAGCCACGATTGATGTTAGATTAGATGCTCTAATGACCGTGAAAGGGGTAAGTAAAGTAAAGGCTGAACAACTTTTAGAGAAGTTTGGTTGTATAATAGAAATAGCCAATTCTACTATTGATGAATTAACAATAATAGAAGGCATAGGGAGAGTAATTGCCTCAAGGATAATTACTGTATTTAATTCAAACAAGAAGGTGAAACAATGACAGATGATGATAACATTGAATGGGGCGAATATGATGATTCTAAAGATTGGGATGAATTAAACGCACCCTCAAATGAAAATGAAAGAGAAAATGATGAGTATGAACGCAATTTAGAAAATGAGCGCAATTTAGAAAAGGATATTACCCATGAGGAGATTGAGATAGAAAAACTCCCCGCACTTATAGAACAATGGGCAGACGATTTTAATATGGTGTCTAAAGAAAATAGGTATGCTTCTATTTTGGCCTATTTCAATATACTTGGGCAAGCATTAAAGGATGATGTTACTATTCCCTTCGGAAACACCGTTGAAGATTCAAGGGTTCATGTTTGTTGGATTCAAACTGCAAGAACGGGCAAATCAGTTTTGAACGATTTTTATGCTGAAATATGTAACAAACTCTTTTCTTATATGAATGCTACATATAACCTTAACTACACTATCTTTGATACATTAGATATTACTGATGCGGCTATGGTGGGCACTCATGTTATGGTAGATAATCCCCTCTATGATAGAAACGATGAAAATAATGATGAACTCAAAACAATACCTCAACAAGTAGACGGTGCTTTGGTTGGGAGTGGATTAATTCTTTTTGATGAGTTTGAATCTAGCGGTATCTTTAGCCAAAGGTCGCATAAAGAAAATGTGGTAGTGTATTTTCAAAAGTTAATGAATACCCTTTCAACAGATGGTTATATTATCAAAAAGAGATTAGCAGGTAGTGGTGAGGACATTATTTGCGATTGTCAGCGTTCTGTGTGGGGCACAAGTTATGTTCCCGAACAATTAACTTATGTTATTGCACAAAAGGGAGTATTACAAAGGATGTTTATGTTTGTGAGAGAAGTACCCAAACACACTAAAGATAAAATGATAGTAGAATTAATTGAAACTTTAGGAACTAGGGAAGTTAGAAAGAACCCAATTAATAGATACGCTAAGGCATTAATGGAACTTGTTAAGATGGTTAAGGAAGCCAATACTACATTAGCATCAAATGAAGATTTAATAACCTTTGATTCTAACATTATAGACACTATTAAAATGGAATATAAGGGGATGATTAAAGAAATAGACGACCTACCACCTAAGATACAGGAAACTGTATCGTTGTTTGAAACTAACTATTTGATATATATAGTTAAAATGTCCGTTTTATGTGCTATAACTGAAAGTTATGGTAGAGAAACAGATGAAAAATTTGTAGTTTTTCCTAGAAATGTTCGCCAAGCATCGGTTATTGTGCGACAAGGTTATACGAGTCTTGCATCGTGGCTTCAATCAGCCATAAGGGTTCAAATGGCGGCTCTCGGTAAAGAAACCGGCTCTGCAAAATACATTAGTGCATATGTGGCTATTAAACAAGATAACGAAGGGTGGGCATTAAAAAACGATTTGAAAAAGAAATTACAGGATGATTATTCAATACCCTCACCAACATTTTACAGACAATACCCAAAAATAAAACATATATTTGAGGAAAAGAAAAAGGGGAAAACGATATACCTTAAACTCAAGGAGGAAGATAAATGAAAGCAACATTTGAAAACGATTATATTATATTTGATGTAACTAAAGGGCCGAAAGCAATTATAGAAATACTTAATTCTAAAGGAGAAGATGGGTGGTATCCTGTTACGAGTATTAATGTAGCAGGTTCTCAATTGGTATTCTTTTTAGTAAGGCCAACCTATGAAGTGCCCGATACTTCAAGTGAAGAAGAACATGTATTAAGTAAATTATGGGGAAACAAAAATGAGTAATGTGTTAGCATTGGATATAGAAACCAAGAACCTTTCTACTGAAATAGGGGGGTGGGGTAATACTCATATGTTTTTAGTTTCAACAGTAGCAACATGGGATGGTAATATTGGTAAAATATATGTTGAAAAGGATATTCAAAACCATCTTGTAGCGAAATCCAATGTGCAAATACTCCCCCTGCGTCAATTAAAGTATGACTTAGATGAAGCGTTAGAAAAGAATGTTAAATTGTTGGGCCATAATATAGCGTCATTTGATTTACCTGTTCTTAAAAACTCATTAGATATTTATTGCATAAAGGGTTTCTTAAATAAAAAGCAGTATATTGATACAAGTAGAGAAATGACTAAACAACACGGAGAAAGATTTACTCTACAAAACTTAGTAGATAATACATTAGGAGAATCCAAATCATTAGAAAGTGCGTTAGCACCTTCATTATGGAAAGCGGGTAATTATCAAGAAGTAGTAGATTATTGCTTAAAAGATTGTGAATTGGTTTATGATTTGTGGAAACACGGGCAAGGTAAAACGATAAAGGGCTTTAGTATAGAAGAAGAAAAAGTAAAAACAATGGAGGTTGAATGGTGATGAATACGGCAGAGATTTTTGGATGGCTATTATTTATGATTGTGATAACATTATTATTTTTTGCGGCCTTTGGCACATCAAATATTAATGAAACAACAATTGAAGAATATATGGATAATCTAATTACTGACATTCGCAAAGATGAAGGTAGACAATAATGGGATTAAGATATACTTGCCCCCATTGTAGGGCAAGGACAATTCCTAAAAGGATTATTGGTTTATACATAGGGTCAAAAGATAACATTAAACTATGGGAATGTAGAGATTGTTTTGGTATATGGTCGGATAAACACGACTAATACCTTCGGGTCGGATAACTCACTTAACGGTGGGCTATTCGGCCCTCCTTTTTTTAATTTTAATTTAGGGCAATTAAATTCCAAGTAGTAGAACTTGAGCAAATCAATTTATATGTTGTACCGGCAACTAAAGACATTGGGCTTCCGCCCGAAAATAAGGTTGCATCTAAATGGTTTTTAACTGTAATTCCAGCATCAGCATCAAGCACAACATCATCTACTGCCCCTGCATTTGAAACGCATATTATAGTATAATTCCTCCCCACATCTTCTGCGGCGGAAGTAACTGTTGGTATTGTTAATGTTACATTATTAGGAGGAGCAGGGGGGATAGAAGGGGATGAACCCACTTTTATGAAATGGTCGTCTAATCTATCAATAGTATAAATTATTAGGCCAGCCGTACCCATTTGTTCAGTATATCCTTTAACGGAAGCCCCCTGCTTAATTGCCCCATCTGCAATTACTGTTGCTCCTGTTGTCCCTGCTCCCGAAACATGAAGTGGTGCTTGAGGTGATGATTGACCCATACCTACGGCATCTAAACCTCCATCTACAAATAAAGCATGGGTTTCATTATCTGTTTCAATTCTGAAATTCATATCCTTAGAGCCATCATTAACCACCACTCCCTCAGAGCCACTTATTCTTACTACTTCGGTGCTATCCGTACCGCCCCTTGTTACTAAAAATAAAATACGGCCATCTTCTGTCCCTGCCGTTTCATCTTGAGCATCAGCATATATACTAGCGTAGATATGGCTATTACCGCCACTATCTTTTGCCTTCCATTTAATATGCCCAATATCTTGTGATTGAGCCCCTGCTCCCGACCTTAAAAATAGAAGTTCGGGCTCGGTAAGGGCCGTTCCTGTATTTTCAATAGTTATTGTTGGTTCTCCTCCAAGTGCTCCTTCTAAATGTAACATTGATGTAGGAGAGGTTGTGTTTATACCAACATTTGAATCAAAAGAAACGCCACTTGCACTTCCCGTTATAGACCCTCCTTCGGTATAAGCACCCCCTACATCATAACCTAAACTAACGACATTAGTAGTTTTATCAGTAGTTAAGTATTGCACTTTCAAAGCACCAAACCCTCCACTATCATAAGTTAATACTGCTATTATCGTATCGCCAGCCGTTAAATCAGCAACCCTATCTACCGCACTTGGGGCTCTAATAGCAATAGCATTAGCAGAATCAACCACTAACAAATGGTATGAATTACTTGTTAAGAAAAAGGCCGATGATGTAAATGTATGTGTGCCTGTCGTAGTAATAAACTCCCCATCCCTATAAATTGAACCGTTAAGCACCGTTACTACATTACCCGTTGAAGCCTGTTCAATATCAAAATCAGTAGCAGAACCCTTAACTGCGTAATTACCCCTGCCCATTTGACTTAAACATTTAAGTAATCCTGTATGGGGGTAATCAGTACCATCTATTATCTGCCCAATCGTAATATCCGCACTTGTACTAGTGGCGAAATAATTAGGGTTTGTTTCTGTTGAAACCATATTACTCCACCTCCAAAGTTAAGAAAAACTCTATCGTATCGGATGAAGAAAATGGCCCTATACCATCAAAATTAAACCTCGCCATCAAATCCGACCCATCATAAAAACCACATTCTCTAAGCGTTTTGCCCGTTATGTTAGACCCTGCTACTGATAATTTTATATCCATTACATTACCCCCTGCAACTTCCGAAACACTAATACTACTATTGGCCGCTAATAACGGCACATCTAACTCAGTAGCAGTAGGATTAGAGGCATTACCTCCCGCCCCCACATTACCACCATCAAAGGCCGTTTTCAAATACGCAATTACATCTTCTCTCAGTTTATCCATTATCATAATATTTCCTCCACCAATTCAGTAATAATAATCCCATCCCCTATCCCCAATGGCGTACTGCCCGTATTTAAGGTATCTGTAAAACCTAAAGTCATACCAGCCACGCTACCTATACTCCTAACGGTTAATTTGAGAGGGTTGATTTTCATAAACTCAATAGCCGATGATGATGTGAAGGGTTCTTCATAGGCCGCCGACCTTAATTTAGAGAAAACACTATTATTCTGCGTTAATAATTCACTAAACCTATCTTCAAGCCCTTTACTATATTTACCCAATTGTAGTTTCATAAACCCGTCAATAAAGTGTTCTACCTGCATAACTACATATCTTTCTAATTCAATATTTTCCTTACGCAATTCAACATTAATAATATCACCTGCTCTCAAATGATAAATACTATTTGACGATACTTCTATTGTTAATTTGGTATTAGTTTTAGAATGTTGTTTTAATAATTCACTTGCCCTTTTTTCTACATCTGCTTGAGTTATCAAATGTTCTTCATCGGCCTTTAGGCTTTTTCGCCCAATCTTTTTAATGCTTCTAAAGTCTGCTCTAGTGGATTTGTGGTGTTTACCATATACTGTTATTTCATTATATACATCAAACATACTTTGCACTTTACCTATTTCTTTTATTTTGATGTTATTGTCAGTATCGGAAATAGTAATGTTTGTTTCTACTAAACCTCCTACTTTATCCCTAACAGTAAATTGGTCGTTTTCAAATGTTATAACCCTATCCTTTTCTTCCAATAAATTATAAACTACATTGAATAAATCTTGCCCCTTAATATCCTTACTTGAGAAGCGAGAATATACCAAATCTTGACTTGTAAAAGTAATATCATTTTCTTCAAATAGGTGGTTTACTAAATCTTCATTTTCAAAACATACATTAACGCTTGTTCCTATAACCGCCCTATCAAATGTGCCACCATCAACCTTTCCTGTTTTAATAACAATGGGTTCTGTAACTGATACTATGCCCATTAGAGTTTTAGTGTTCCCTAATGTCAAAGAAGCCCCTGTATAAAGATATTTACTTCCATCCCAAATACTCCCGTTATATTTTGTGCTTACTGTGGTTTTTATATTATTTACTCCATCGGAGAATACCATTGTGTAATCTATGGGGTCTAAAACTCCACTCCCTTCTCCTTCATAGGAACTAACAGTATCTTCAACTTTTCTAATTACTATATCTTCCGAAGTGGCTTGTTTATCAGTATCTACCATAACATACATTGAAAGTGCGGCTTCATTACCCCCTGTGTTTGGTTTGGTGGCTGAGTATTCAGTAGTAGCAGAAGTATCTTGTATTGAGAAATCCCCTATTTTACCATAACAGGTATTTTCATATGCTTTTTTAGTGTAAGCACTTGAAAGAGTATTTAGTTTAATTGTTTTAGGTGTAAAATCATACATACAAACAGGGTTAGGTTGCATTACCCTATAACAGGGGAATGGGCTACTAACTATTCCACTATCAAATATAGATTTATCAGTAACTATGGTATGATAAATTGTATCGCTATCTCCTTGTGTAGTGTCTATTTCATGAGAAATAACATAGGCTACGGTAGTGGGTATAACATTATCTAATCCCTTTGGGCTAGAGGGAGTGTAGTTTGTCCTCAAATCAGCATCATCATTAACTTCTGCCCCATAAACAGTATTACTATTGTAAATAACACCCTGTTCGCTAACTAAATAACACCCTGTTAAATCTTGAACATGGTTTAACCAAGCATTATATTGCCCTGCGGAAATTACATGTTTATGTAATACATTGTTGCGGGATATTAGACTTGATATACCCCCCCCAACGCTATCTGTCCTAGTAGCCGCCCCCCTTATTTCAGTATGAGTAATGGTAGAAGTTACCATTTCTAATCTTGGCTTAAACACCATTATCCCACCATCAGCGTCATAAGGCGCACTATGAACAAGTGGTATTGCGCTTGTAGCAGTTAAATCTTTATTTGTTGCAAACCCCTGTTCATTAGTTACCCAAGCGTTACCTTCTAAAGTAACAAACTCAGGCTTACCTGCCCCCATATCCCTTCTCCACCATCTATTCAATACCGGCGAAACCGACCCTGCATCTAATTTAGTATTTCCACCATCTTCAATAGAATATCTATCTAAAAATAGAGCCAAGCATTTTTTATAACACCTATGGGTGTTAACTTCGTTTGCCGACCCACTACTATTATCTACTACATTCCCTCCATCAAAGTTTTGCATCAATATAGAAGGGTGGTTGAGTATTGTGGAGGAATTGATTTTCCTTGAGTCACCTGCACTATCAAATAGGGTTGTGCCTGTCCCATTATCTACACAAGAAAAGGGGAGAGCCATATCCATTTTATCTAAATTAGAGGCATTTATAGTAGCACCATACTCAACCTCAAAGGCATCATTAGTATTACTACCATACTCCGAAACCTCCATCCCAAAAACTGTGCCTTTCAACAAATTAATATCTTCTTCAAACTTAACAAATGTATCTT
>Ga0098061_1000877_pt1 | contig 14798 bp, 20 predicted proteins | sample 22_taG_FD_92579 | JGI IMG/M metagenome (GOLD analysis project Ga0098061, IMG submission 92579) | Marine viral communities from the Subarctic Pacific Ocean - 22_ETSP_OMZ_AT15343 metaG | ecosystem: Environmental > Aquatic > Marine > Oceanic | place: Subarctic Pacific Ocean | collected 2015-01-20 | reverse complement strand
TATACAGGTTGGGGTAAATTAAAAAAGGTTGTCGTAGGTGAGTTTCATCCAGCAGACTATTTTGATGTACTACCTGATTCAGCATTTAAAGAAAGAATGCAAAAATTATCTGTAGAATCAATTGAAGATTTAAAAAATTTAAAACAAACAATACAATCGTTAGACGTTGAAGTATTTGAATTAGAAAATTTTTTTAAAAAGCCTGGAGTTTATAGTAATGGTTACCTATCAGTAATTAATCCTAGACCTCCATTCACACCAAGAGATAATTTACACTTTATAGACAATAAAATGTTTTCATTATTTACAGCAGACCAACCTATTAGATTTTTTGATGATTTTGCTCATCATGATCTATTTGTAAAACTTGCCAAGGAGGGAGCAGAATGGCATCAAATGCCTAAAGGGTATTATAATATTGATAAGGAAAAAGAACAAGATTACATGGATCCTAACAGAGGTATAGGAGAAAGCACTCCATATCTTGATGGATCAAACTTTACAAAGTGTGGAAATAAGATCTATTACACACTAGAAGATACAGCAAACGAATTTGGCTTACAATGGTTTAAAAACATTATAGGTGACAAAATTGAATTTATAAAGTATAAAAACACTAAACTTTTTAGAAATCATGGTGATAGTTTAGTAAAAATAATTAAACCAGGACTGGTATTATGTAGTTTTTCTAAGGATGATTTAATTGATAGTATTCCTGCAATGGCTAGTTGGGAAGTAATTCATATGCCTATACAAAAAAATAAACTGAAAATGAAACTAGCGGCATATCATAAAGACAACGGCTTTTCTAAAAACATAGAAGATTGGTCACAAAACTGGGTAGAACAATGGGCAGACGATGATATTATTAATACAAATTTTGATCTTAACATATTAAACACAGACGAAAACACTGTGTTGATACCGAACGAGAATCCTGAATTTGAAAAAATGTTAAAGAAACATAACGTTGATGCTATTGTTTGTAAGTTAAGGCACAGATTTTTTTGGGGAAATGGAATCAATTGTTTCACTTCGGAGGTATTAAGAGAAGATGAATGCATCAACTACTTCAACTAATACCACTTGCAAAATAATATTACACAGAATAAATCCTGACCTTGGGCCTGATTTAAAATGTAGGATATTCATTAACAATAGAAATATTGATACATTCCTTTTGAATGACCAGAAAATTTGTAAATATGAAATTCAAGTAAACCAGTTTGATAATTATTTAGATATAGAACACTACGATCGTAACAACAGTAACACCAGAACTGATGACAAAGGCAATGTGATCAGAACTTCAATGATACTAATAAAAGACATCAAGATAAATGATGTTAAATTTTATGCTACATCAACCCATTCTGAAAACAAGTTCATACCCGCCTATGATGATTCATACTTGGAGTGGGCCAGAAAGAACGAGCCTGGTAAAAATTTTCCAGATGAAGTGAAAGCAGATCCTGAAATTGGCATTAATGGAAAGTTTAGATTGCATTTCAAATGGCCATTACATCTACATGGAATGTATTACAGATATATGTACAATCATATGGACGGAATATAATTAGACTTATGCCACAAAAGATAAAGACAAAAAGGTTGTTAGTCTCAGGTGATAGTTGGATGGCTAGTAAATGCAATTGGTACGAAGAACTATTTGATAGTGATCAAGTGACCAATTTGGCAGTACCAGGATCAGGAAACAAGTATATTGCCGAATCTGTGATGTCGCATATTATATTCAAACAAGATATAGACTTTGTATTTGTAAATTGGAGTGGATTAGTTAGGATTGATATACCTATGCCTTTGAAAGTATCAAACCTAGGGAGATCACACGAAAGAACTACTGTCAACTCTAAGTATTGGACAAATATTGTGGCTCCATGGAGAGATAAAAGCCAGTCGATACATATAGAAGAAAAAATAGTGAGAATGATGTATCAAGAAAAGGATTATGCCAATGTGAAAAGCCAAAGTCTTTTAAATGTAATAAATCTACAGAACTTTTTAAAAGCGAAACAGATACCGTATTTGTTCTGTTTCTTATATGACTATACAAATAAAGACTTTGACCATAATCATCTTGTGGTGGAATCAAAGGTTGATAAGCATGGTTGGGGTGGGTTTTCAACATTTGGAACAGTACAAAAAGACAATCCAATACTAGCAGAACTAGATAGGCAATTCTGTTTAGAACCTACAGGAATGGATTGGGGTTTGAAGCAGTCAAAAGATGTGTTTCGAGATGGCGCTCATCTTACCAAACCGATGTATAAAGAATGGGCAAGGGAGATGCTATTAAATTATATAGCGTAACCTTTAACTCGTAAGTCTATCATATATTTCCTTGTATAAAATTTTATGCCCTAGTTCATTAGGATGTCTACCATCTGGCCAAAAGTATTTGGGTAAGTTTGCCATAGTTTTAAAATATTTTTCGCAATATTCTTCATCGTTTTTTGTGTCTAGTAAATCTTTTACTACTATCTCATTATTTTTTAGTTTTTGTCCTAATTGTCCTGGGTCAGCGTAATAAACTGGCCAATCTGTTTCACTATCTATTAACTCACACCAATTTGCAGAGTACATGAACTTATTATCTGTATTAATCTTATGTAAGCCACCAATAACAATACAAGACTCGCCACATAAAGTTTCTATTTCTTTTAACTGAGAATCAACAAGTGTTTTACAATTTTGTTCAAATGTTTTATTGCTGTCATACAACTTTGGATTATAATAAAAGTCTCTGAAAGGTTCTGTTACTATAAAAATTTTAATATCAAAGTCATGATGATATCTTTTTAAATGATTTAAATTCTCGTTGTTACAAGACCCAGGCCTTGAAAAATTAATTGAATGAAAGTTATCTGTATAAAAATAATGATTAATGCCTAAATGGCTTACTCTGTATTCGTTGTTAATGGTATCCCAAACTCCACAACTCCAACTGTCGCCAAATATACCTATTGTTTTATTCATTATGAATAAGTCTCTTGTATACTTTGTCTGCCCATTGTTTGTTTTGCTCAACAGTCATATGATTTATTGTGCCAATGCCCCAGCCATCTTTCTCTCCTGCTGTCTTGCTAAATGCAAACATACTTTCGTCAATAAACTTACCAGATGTTAATTTCATATTGGCATCTTTGCCTGCTGTCTCAAAAGGTTTAAAACTCCACATCTGTACAATTTGTTTTTCTATTTTAGACAATATGTTTTGATCATAATGTTTTAAAGAATACTCATAAGCCATTTCATCTTTATCATAGTTGTGTAGATACTTCCAATAGTCATCAAGTGCTTTATATATTTTAGGATCAACTCCATCTAGTGGTTCGGTATTTGCACTTAAGATTAAGTTAGGATGAAACAACCTATATGGTTCGGACCAACAAAATATATTGTAATCAGGAACAATGTTTTTCTTTATTCTAAAATTAAATTTGAAAAATGTATTCCAGATGCTACGTCCTGGTTCTCCCCAATGCACAATTTTTGCATTAAGTTTCTTAGCCAATTGGACGCACCAACTTTCGGGTTCTCTGCCTGCACAAAAACTATCTCCAAAAAATCCTATTGTTTTCATATAAAATAATAATCAAGCAAATTTTTACACTCAATATTTCCTTTTGCTTTCAGCCATTTGTCCATATCATCTTTTGTCCAATGCCATTGTGTTCTCCAAAAAATTTCATAATAATAATGTTTAGTATAAGTCAGATCTAGTTGTCCCTTCTCATCTGTGTCGTTATATGGTTTGAACATTTGTTTAAAATTTTTAATCTCGATGTAATAATCATCACCTTGTGGTATAACTTGATCTTTTCTGTGTATTAAATCTAATTGTACAGTTTTGATACCTAATTTCTTTGCTACTATTAACCTAGAACCACCAGGATTAACTTGAATACCGTTATCATCCCATATACCTACTAAAGGATGAACCATTGGTTTTGAAGACAATTCCTTAAACAACAAACGTATGTGATGAAACGTAAAGTCTCTTTTAAAATTAAGGTAATTTCTTGCATGTTTTTCAAGTTCGTCTCTCCAATTCATGGTTAAATCGCTTACTTTAAATGCTGGATATCTATGATAGACATAGTTGTTCTTCCATAGATTTGCCAACCATTTTTTTACCAATGTTTTATTGAGTACTATCATTTAATGATAATTACTTACATATATTATGAAATATTCATACTCTGACTGGAATGATAAACAAGGCACAATACCTGTAAATTGGAGAAGTGCTGACTATGAACAATTACCATGGTATAGAAATCCAGATAGGAACAAAGGATTCACAACAGCAGAAGAAAACTATAGCATCTATGGAGAACGTATTGGATGTTATATTCCAAAGTTTGAAGAAGCAGGTAAAGGTATTTTTATTCCTGATAATGTTGACAAAATATTTGGTTATGTGTTAAATTATTTTGATTTAAAAGATTCTGTATATGCTTTCGCAAAATACACACCAGGTATGATAATACCATGGCACAAGGACAACTATCCAACTTACGCAAAAAACAAAAATGTTAAAGTAGAAAGAATAGTTAGAGTAATGATTTTCCTACACGATTCTTTACCAGGACATCAATTATGGATAGAGGATCGATTTTGCACAGGACCTATTGGTACTTGGTTTTCATGGCATAGCGACACCAAGCACATGGCGGCTAATCTAGGCGAAACTGATCGTTACGTTATTCAGATAACAGGTTGGGTGTAAACCAGGCCTGCATTAATTCACTATTCCAATTGTGATTGTAAAAATGTTTGTAGTTATATTCTAGTACAGGTCTTAACTTCTTATAAACTTCTCTTGGATTTTGTTCAGACAATTTGTTCATTGCATCTAATATCATTGTAAATCTTTTTTCAACATCTGGTTCGTCGTCATAACTCTCGTCAATTACAGGAGCAAACGTTTTAAAGCCTAGACTTCTAAATGCTTTAAGATGATCTTTAGTTCCTACAATTATAAAAGGACGTTGAGTAACAACTGGTTTGGCTTGTTTTTCACTAAACAGAGACAGTCTATTATCTTCCGGTATGGCAGTTTCTACTACACAACTGTAAAAAGATTCATTATAGATTGAAGGATCAATTAAATCACTACATCTAATGTTATTATCTTCACTAAATGTTTCTGCACCACTATTTTTAATTTTAGGTTTTATTACATCAGGACCCCAGTGACTAATTCCTAATTTATGACAAGTACTGAAAGTTTTTTTATCAACTAAATGCTTTTTTAACATATGATATAAATTTACATTATTACTACACATTAATTCCCAATAATATTTTTTATTCCATTTATTTTCAAGTTTTCTCAATAAATCTTTACATACTTCATAACTGTCGTAGATATGTCTTGATTCATAGAACATATCATTAAGATAATGCATTGGTCTATTAAGTTTGACATGACTAATAGCATTTGCAAAAAATGTTACATTATCCTCTGGATTAAACTTGTTTATAAAATCATCTGTATAATAAAACGGACCTTCCCAACAGTTATGTTGATGGTCCCATCCGTGTTTTTTATCTTTATACATAAGGATAGGTTCTCCTAACCCTACGTAGACATGATCTGAAATTTCTAAATGTTGTCTAATTTTTTGTTCAAGTAACTCTATTGAATTGTTAGTTTGCTGAAAGTCTTGTATATAAGAAACTTTTTTATCAGCAGTAGTTTGTTTATATGTTTCAATCGACGTGAACAGAGTTCCTAAGACACGATCGTCTCTTATACAATAGTGATGCCAATTGTTATCAATGTACCTTGCTATTTCCATAATGAATTACGTTCTTTGCTTTAGGATATGATCTCCATGGATCAAATATTATTGTACTTTCATCTGCTTGGATCTCATCTTCTTCGTGTACTCTTACAATAACTTCCACAGGATTATCAAGTCCATTTACAATACTACCACCTAGTTTTTTTATATAATACTGAACTAAAAGACTGTATGATCCATCTACAAGAGTTGTTCCTGGCTTATATGAATCTGAACTAAAGCAAACATTTTTTCCATGTTTCAATATTTCTTTTGCCATTTTTTCTGCTTGTCTTTCACGTGCTGTCATTATACTTTCAAATAAATCATAACCTAAATCCAATTCTTTTGCCAACCATGTCAATGCAATATTATCTCTAGGATGACAAGCACCACCGTCGCCCATTCCTGCTTTCATATAAGCAGAACTAATAATTCTTTTTGTACTTTTACCTAATGCTTGTGTAACTACATCTACATTCATGTGTCCAATTTCTTGTGCAACATCTTGTATCATATTAACTAACACAATTTTATTGCTAATAAAAGTGTTATAAAATATTTTCATACTCTCAATTTCCTCCCAAGTGCCAAATTCTATACGAGGCATATTGTCACACGCCTGCATATAAAAACTTTCTAAATGTTGAGCCTTTGTTGCTGTTTCATAAACTCCTTTTTTAGTTCCAATCATTATCATTTCAGGATTTATCATATCCCAACCTACTGTACCCATAGCAATTAGATATGGATTGTATATAAGTTTCACGTTAGTAACTAGCGGTGCAAACTCTCTTCTGATGGTTCCTGGCAATACTGTTGATATTAAAACAAGAATTTGGTCTTTGTTCATATGTTTATTGCAAGACTGAAGTACTTCTTTTACAGAACTATAATCGAAGTCTTTAGGATCTTTATGGCTAGTAGGTTGTCTACCGTCATATCCTTCTTCGTGAGGTGTAGGTGTTGCAACAAACACAATATCTCTGTCTTCTACAAGTTCTTTGATAGATTTTCTAATAGTAATTTTATCGCTTCTCTTTTCTATGATATCATATCCTGCTACATGAAATCCTTTGTTGGTAATTGCTTCCGCACAAGGCATACCTAGTTTACCTAAACCTATAAATCCTATTTTCTCTCCGTACATTATGGATATTTAACTACGCATATAACTGGTAACAATTTTTATCTGCCACAGGTATCAGCACAAATAGGATTGCAAGATTTAGTATTCCAATTTTGTTGTAAGTTTTTAAAATCTTTCAATAAAACCTTTGGCCTGTCAACATGTCCAAACCCGTGATAACAACAAGGAAACAATTCACCTTCGCTGTTCACATAAACACTGCCATCTAGGTGTTCACAACTAATAGAATTAAACTTACGCTCACTGGTGTAAGTTGTATTAGGATCAGTTCTCATTTTTAAATATCTTTCAACATCAAATTCTGTAGGTTTGATATTTTTATCAGGTGGTAATATCCAATGCGATATAGTTTTATCTGGTTGAATTGCAGGCATGTGATTTCTACCAACATCAATTGCCTCAAATTTTTTGAAACCTAATTGTTTGCTTAATGCTTTGGCTTCTTCAACTTGGTCCATATTATGTTGAAATCTTATAAATTGCCATATAGCAGAACCTCCCGCATCAATAAATGTTTTTACTCTCAATATTAAGTTATTCCAAATTACACCTTGCCTATATAGATGATTTGTGTCTTCTAATCCGTCTATACCAAAAGTAATTCCTACACCTAATTTGGCCAACTGCACATAACTGTCTAAACGTCCAATTGACCCGTTAGTGGCTATACTATAGATAATATTAGTTGGTTGGCAGAGTTTAACAACATCTGGATGCATCATAGGATCTCCATGGTTTCCACAAAAATTAATAGTTTTAAGGTCTGGGTATTGTCCTAAAATTTGTTCATATTTGGATAAATCTAGGTGTTTTTGTTCAAAAAGACCTTCTATAGGATAACCGTAGCCATTTCTAGGACAGCCTGGACACCTAGCATTACAGTAACTAGATGCTTCAATATGAAGATTTATTATTAGCATTCTGTATTTAATTTAATAAATACGTACATTAGGAGTAAACGAATATGGCGGCAGAATATAGACATAAACAATATTTTAGATTAAGATTAAACGACTCGACTATAGTCACGTTTTCATCTACATCAGATGCAAACACAAAAATTGGGTTCCAGTCTCAATATAACACATCGTCACCAACAAAAACAGAATCTCTAGAAGATAGTGGAAAAACTTTAGTTGTTTTGTATGAGTTTGATAACAAATCAGACCAAGATGCATTTAAAACAGCAACATCCGTAGCAGACACAACTGCATTTGATCCACCAGACTATTCACATACACCAGAAGGAGGTTCCGGTGCACATAATCAAACTCCAATTGTTGAAAATTTCAAAAATGAATGGCTAGACGGTGACGGAAATGTCACTAACGGCTAATAACATTTGCTTAGATGGCAAAAAATTACGTCCATAGACGATATTACCGAATAAGAGATAATTCAGGAAACCTAATTACATTTCTAAACACCAAAGACGCAAACTCTAAAATTAACTTTAGATCAGCATGGCAAACTTGTTCACCTATAGTTACAGATATTCTTGAACAAGGCAATCAAGTGTTATGTAAAACCTTTGAGTTTGAAAGCGATCAAGATCAAGTAAATTTTAAATCGGCTATAGATGCTCTATGGGAAACAGGTAATCCGTGGCTAGGTAATGATGCAGGTACTGTTGAATACATGAGAGTAGAATGGCTAGACACTATTGGTAATATTGAATTTACAAAAAGTTTTCTATAGTCACAAAAAAAGGGCGAGATATTTCACCCGCCCCTTAGATCTAATTTAATTACGCAGAGTAATTAATTACTTTTCTGCCTGATTTTTTAAGCAATGAAATTATATTTGCTTTCATTGTTAATGCAGAAGTCTTAGGTGCAACACCTAAGATGTTTACTGTAAAATCTAAACCTTTAGATAACAACTTATTAGTCGCTGTTTTTCTTGCAGTGTTTTTTACTGCTAGGTTTTTAAATTTGATTTTACCACCGTGAACTTCACCGTTTACTTTATAAGTAGACGCTGGCTCCGCAAATACACCGATTTGCTTTGCTCTAGATTTGAAGTTTCTAGTGTACACAACATATTGAGTTGAGTTTGCCATGGTTTTATTTTCCTTTTTAGTAGCAGGAAAAAAAGTGTTTAACAATTGATTAAACATATTTGCCTTTCTTCCTTGGTTAATAAAAGTTGTCGAAGTTTCAGTCTCTGTTATCCGAACAACCATAGACTATTATATAACAGGTTGTATTAAAAGTCAACCGTACGACGCTGGTAAAGGTAAATTAATTGATCCAACAATAAACTGATAGCCTAACATCGTCCTTACCAAGTTTATAAGGTACTCCATGGAGTTGTATTTTACTATTAATCATTAGATATCCAGTGTTAGTTTTAAAATCAAATTCTTTTCTAATGTCTGTTGGTGGATTAGGTCCTTTGTAGTGCCAACGTTGTTCATCATCTCTAACATCTACATCCTCATCATTTACGTTACAGAAAACTGTGCCTGCTTTTGGACAATCAGAAAGATATATTTGCATCGCTTTACTAACACCAGGGTTATCGATATGAAAATCAAAATCAAAACCTTCTTGGTCTAACCAAAATGCTGTGTCGATGTAACGTACTTTACAATCTATTGCATTACCAATTATCTCTTTTTGATTATTAATGTATTCATGAATGTGTGATAATGTAGAGTCAGGCATTTGTGCCAACTTCCTTCTAGGACACCAGTCTTGCCATTCCATTTTGGTAAAAGGCAAATCTTGCAAAGGTTCTTTAGAAAGTTCTACTAAAAGGTCTTGTGATATAGCATTTTCAATTGAAAATAAGTCTTGACGTTTATCTAATGCTGTAATTTTCATTTTTTAAAAGCCAATGTAATAGTTTGATGGCTTAACTTATTATATACCTGCTGATTGTGTTCTAATATTGGTAAAAGTTTTTGATATAAAGCATTTAATTCTGTTGTGTTCATTTTTGTTATCCAATTTATTAACGGCTTGATTGCTTCTATTCTGTCTTTGCCATGCATAGTATCATAATCTTCAGACCAAAAATCTCCAAAAGTTTTAAATCCTAACTTCCTTAAATTTTGTAAAAAGTTAACCGGACCGTAAACAATAAATGGATTTTTACAAACCAAAGGCCTAGCAATTTTTTCTGTAGGCATAAAGGTATTACCTTCGTGCCAAGTTTCACAAACAACATCTAAAAATGCTTTATCATAAAAAGGTAGTAACGGATTTGTATGTTTCCAGTCAATATAACCAGAATGATCTTTTATTTCATTAGTTTCGATAGTTAGAGGCAAACGACTAACATGTGTTTTAATTTGCTCTTGTGTTAAACATTTTAATAGTTCTTGTGGAGGGTCTTGCAAATAATTATGTGTAAACCAATAAGTTAAGAAACAATCACTACTATGATTTTCATATAACCACTGAGATAATACAAACCTAGGCCATCTATAGTTTCCAACAAATTGCATAACTTTTTTATCAAATGTTTTGTTAGTGCTTTCAATGTTTTGATATGCTAAGAAAGGTAAATGATTAAAGAACTTAATTATTTTTACTTTACTATTGTTTTCTAAAAGGTTATCAGTTTCAATCTCTATATTCTGTGCAGGAGTTTGAGTTATAAGATAATCAACAAAGTTTGTATTGTTTACTGTAAGAAGATCCAACTCAGGTCCTTCGTTAATTTTTACCCTAATAGGAAATTGTTTAGACTCTATACGTTTTTTAAATTCCTTTTCAAAAGCATCAAAGTCAACAAGTTCCTTTTCTACAACTTGTATTCTTATAAAATTATCATTAGACATTAATATCCTTTAACTTGATAATATTACATACGTTATCATCAATTTTACGATATTGTTCAACAGTCATGATTTTATTATTTCTATAAGTACTCCAGGCTCCACTACCATAAACGTCTGTTCCATCGTCATGCAATATCGCTGTGCATTCTTCAATAACATATGCATGAAAATTGTTACGATGGACTTGAGGTAAACTTTTACTTGCCATTTCACATGCATTGTAAACTCCTCTTAAACAAAGGTTATAATGGAAGCCTACTATGTAGATTGTGTGAATATTATATTGTTTCACCCAATTTTCTATTATACCTGGAGCATGATCTGAATTTGGCAAATTTAAATTTAAATCAACATCCAATTGACATTCTGCTGGTATAAGTGCTTTTACATCTTCACGTTGCTTATAATGATAATCTTTTAGGTACATATTACCTAGTACTGGCCCAGTAAAACTAGAAAGTAAATTTTTAATATTAGAGATGGCCTGTTCTTCAATGTCACTAACCATATCTTGAAAACAATGAGACACTATTATCCCTGTTGTCATTAATTGTCTTTTATTTCAGGAACCTTAAATATGTCTATTCCTTCGTTTTTCAATTCTTTTAATTCTTTTTTAGTTGCTGTACCATAGAACTTTTCGTCACGTTTACCTTTAACTGCTTTCCTAGCCTCTGCAGGAAATTGTTTACCAACATCTGTGTACTCTTTTTTTATTGTTTGTTCGACTTGCTTTAAAATTTGTCTTGCTCTACCGCTCATCATTAATTTTTCACCAATACTTTTGGTTTTTTGATTACTTTTCTTTGTAAGACTAGGAGCCATAATATCTTTACGCACTTTAGTGCTATCGCACATCGGACATAATAATTGTCCACTTGCTAATTGATTATCATAATCTTCATTTGTAGGGAACCAACCTTCAAATTTTGCAGTACATTCACATATTAAAGAAAATTTAATTGACATATTATTATTTACTATTATACGGTTGACTTTAAATTTTGTCTAGTATAATATAAATTATGAGAGTAGGAACAGTTATTTACGAAAGAGGCAAACCAAAAAAAACCTCACAGGGTAACAGAAAAGGTTGCAAAAGAAGTTCTATGAATAAATCAAGAAAAAAATCATTTAAGGCTTACAATGGACAAGGCAGATAACGAAAAGTTATTACAAGCACAAATTGGTAATTTGGAAGTACAGATTGCTGACTATCAACAGATTGTACAAGAATTAACTGAAAAGTTAATACAATACGAATCTAAACACGGCTCGGTTTTTAAAAAAGGTGTCGAAGACAAAAAATAGTGGCATCTTTTTTATTTCTAAACTTCAACGTTGAATAATCAACAGTATAAACTTTACTAGGACCCAGTTTTGCTAAAACCTTTTCCATTTTATCATCATATGCTTTAAACGGTTCTCTTTCAGGAATCTCAACTTTAGTCCCCCAAACTAACGGCCACCAATACAAAGGATTTTTACCATAAAATTCTACCAACATCACTGTTGGAGCAACTACTAACATTACAGGAATTATAGTTAATGGTTCAACCCACCAAACTAATTTGTTAAAGAACATATCGATTACATGAATAATAATCCACCATACACCTATAAAAACTCCTAGTATAAAAAGCATAATACCTACATCGTCATCTCCGTCATGATGAAGTTCGTGGTGTGTTCTATATTGAGCAAATGACTTTATAGTCTTAACTTTGTATTTTTTTAGTTTTTTCTGTTGCTTTTTTTGACTCAATTTCATATACTATATTAATTAGTAAAAATAATTAACACAAAAGGAAACATATGAATTTACCACTGTTTAACGAATCCACTGGGTTCACTATATTATTAGTATACGGACTCGTGGCATTTGCTTTAACATATTGGTACAGCAGAGGTTACGCAGACAACAAAACATCATTCTTAGTAGCACGAAGAGAACTAGGAACATTTCAAGGATCACTATCAGTAGCGGCGGCTTGGCTATGGGCACCAGGACTATTCATTAGTACCCAACAGGCTTATGTTAATGGACTAGTAGGACACTTTTGGTTCTGCTTGGGTAACTTTTTAACCCTAGGATTATTCGCCTACTTTGCCTACAGGTTAAGAGAACAGTTTCCAGAAGGATTTACATTTTCAGGATTTATAAAAGAGAAGTTTTCAAAACGAGTACAGAACATTTACATTGTAGAAATGATTATATTGGCCACGTGTGCCTTTGCAATTAATTTACTTGCAGGTTCTAAAACTTTAGAAATATTAACAGGAATACCTTTCACATACACAGCGATAGCAATGGCATTGATTGCCTTGACTTACTCATTCCGTACAGGACTTAAAGCGACAGTAGTAACTGAAGTGTTCAAGATTATAATTGTATGGACTGGAGTAATATTAATAGTACCTGCTGTAATATATGTAGCAGGAGGTTGGGATACTGTGGTTGCAGGACTTGGTGGTACAAGAGGTGACGGTGCAAGTATCATCGGGACTGACAGAGCATGGGTAGTATTTGCTACATTTGGAGCGGCGGCATTCTTAGGACACTTAGGTGGACCTTGGGGGGATAACAGTTTCTATCAAAGAGCATTTGCAATACAAAAAAGATCAGTATTGAAATCTTTTATTATTGCGGCATTCGTATTTGGTATCATTCCAGTAATGATGGGACTACTTGGATACGTTGCGGCAGGCACAGGCATGGAGATACCTAGCAACATGGTAGGTACAACCAATGCGATTGTAATTGCAAACTTCTTACCCGCTTGGGCAAGTATATTCTTTGTATTCCTAGTGTTCGCAGGACTTGTTGCTATACTTGATTCACAATTTAGTTCGGTTGCTAATATGACTGGACATGATATCTACAACAAATACAAAACAAAAGTTAATGATAAAACTGTTATAAAATATGCAAGAATTGGAATGGTCATACTTGCCATAGCAGGATTCCTTATCACACAGATACCTGGTATCACTTTGTTATACATCTTTTTATTCTTTGCAACACTGAGAGCGGCAGTATGGTTGCCAAGTTTAATTGCTATTGTTAAACCTAAACTACTAACTGAACAAGGTATGTTCTATGGTATAAGCACGGCAGTGGTTATTGGTGTTCCAATGTTTGTATATGGTAAACTATATAAGTCATTACCGTACACACTATCAGGAACAGTGATTGCTATCTTTGGTTCTGCTGTGTTAGTATTAGCAATAAGCAAATGGAAACAAAACCAAAACTCTTAATACTAACAGGACCACAAGGATCAGGTAATCATTTATTTGCAAAAATATTCTCATCACATAAATCTGTTTATGGTTGGAATATGAAACATGATGAATGGCAAGGGCACCATGACGAGCCATTTAATGTCTATTGGAGACGTCCTGAATTACTTAAAAGAAAGAAACGAATTAAAAAATACTATGTAACAAGTATTAGTTGTCCATATTTTTACAATAAGAAACCTACAATACCTAACTATAAAAAATTTATTAAATATGCCAGCAAAATATTTGACATACAAATTTGTATTATAGGTAGAGACAAAAACATATTAATTGAACAACAAAAAAGAGTAAGATCAAACCATACAACTCCTATTGCTATAAAAAACTTTAAACATTTATTAGAATACAATCCTCTGTTTATATCACAAGAACTATTTTGTCTTTATGGAATTGACTATTGTAATTCAATATCAAAATTACTAAACTTTCCTATAGATACAAAAAAAGTTAAGGCACTATTAAAATATAATTCCAATTACCCTTACATTATGGAAGGCGCTATTGGTCCAGGAGAGTTTGATGAAGAAGCACACAGAACATCCTATATAGAATCATGAACGAAATAGAATTAAAATATTTTAGAGATAGTTGGAAACCAGACTATAGCAAATTTGAATATTCAGGTTGGCGATTATTACAACAATTCAGACCAAACGATAAGATACTAGACATAGGTTGCGGATATAATCTATTCAAAGAAAAATTAGGTGATAAGTTGTATGGTATAGACCCTGCTAAC
>Ga0098061_1000876_pt1 | contig 14801 bp, 18 predicted proteins | sample 22_taG_FD_92579 | JGI IMG/M metagenome (GOLD analysis project Ga0098061, IMG submission 92579) | Marine viral communities from the Subarctic Pacific Ocean - 22_ETSP_OMZ_AT15343 metaG | ecosystem: Environmental > Aquatic > Marine > Oceanic | place: Subarctic Pacific Ocean | collected 2015-01-20 | reverse complement strand
GTATTCTTTCAACACATCCCATAGTTTAATAAGATGTTGTTCATTAGTTAAATCGGGCGTACCATCTTTAAGTCTTGAACTTAAATCATTCAATATTTTGTCAAAGTTAATTATCATTGTATTTCGTTACTCCAACTCATTACCTTTACGGGTAAATTATAACCCATAGCCACTCCTAACATTAATCTTGAATTACCACCTAATAGATATAATTTACCTTTACTATCCTTGACCACAAATGGTGGTGGAAATTCTACTTTCTTTTTAATTCCATCTATAATTCTTTTATAATTCTTACCATACTTCTTACACATCTCTATAGCTTTTTCTAATCTACCATCTGGATGTGTATCCAATATTTCACCTACATCAGTATTGCTTATAGCCCTTAATTCCTTTTCATCAAAAAATTCATATGGAGCGGTTTTAATATCACTCCTACCATCATCTCTATCTTTCCACATTTTTGGTAATTTCTTTTTAGTATAATCATTTTTAAAATACTCGTCTATTTCATATTCGATTTCATCGTGATTATAAGGTCGGAAATATTTGTAGTTTATCATTGACTCAAATAAAATATCTTTTAAAGAATACAAGTCAATCTCCGTAAATTACCGTAATACCATCAGTCTCCAACCTACCAGTTTTATATAAAGTTATTAATTCATCTTTACTAATGTGTACAACCGTAGGTTTTTTAAAATCGTGACGTGCGGCTAATGGTGTAGGTGTTACTTCGTTAACTTCTTCCTTTTTAAGTTCAACTCGAATAACTTCTCGCATCATTTTTACTAAGTCTTTTTTAGTCATTTAATTTCTCCGTAATATCTTGCATCTCATGATAATTATCCCCCATAGTAGAAGTGGTGGGAAATTTTCCACCACACTCTAAAAGTCCTTTTACTTTTTTTAAGTATTCTAAACCATCATTCTTATAATCAAAATCAAATAAAAATGAATCATAGTTATATAGAATTAATTTACTATTATAAGATTCTATCTCTGGTAATAAATTATTTAATATCTTTATATTATTTTCAGTTTCTAATAATTGAACCATATAATTAAATAATTTACTTGGATTCATATCTTGTAAATTTTTTTTGTACATTCGTCTATTATAAATATAAGATTCAACAAATTCCGACCCTTTATACACCTTCCAAAGCTCTTTTATATAGGAATTTACCTTATTAAAGAAGGGATTTTCCATTATTTCATCAGTAATTCCACCATATAAGTACTTAAATGTAAGTGCTTTACCATCATCATAACTCAATCCATATGTTTCTGCCAAGTGTTTATGTCCTGATCCATTTGGAAAATCATAACCAACTATATCTCCAATCAATCGTGGATGATAAGCATCAAAATCAAATTCAACCAAAACACCATCTTTAAATCTACTAATAAATTGTTCTCTACTTCCATCTGTTTTATTTAATGCGGCGAAGTTCATACCACCAAATCTATTGGATGGACGACCTGTAGATGTGAATGGATTGTACTCACTATAAACCATTTTATCGGTAGTTTGTAAACCATTCATTTCTATCTTATATAAAACTTCTAAGAATATTTCATCATTATTAATTTTATAATCTTGTAAACTTTTTCTAATCTTTTTCAAATACTCATAATGTTTAAATAATGGAATCACATCATTAACATTAGACTTATCATAATGTACTCTATTATAAAAATGATGTGCATTTGTTAAATAAGTATCAACCTCAAATGGAACATTATGTTTTAAGTAATATGAATAATTTAAATCTCTAACATCATTACTCTTTATGAAAGAATTATGTTGATAAGATTTTTTATTCAACACCCAAATAGTTTTCTCTGTAATTATATTTTTAGGTTTTAATATAGATTCGCTATGATTTATTGGCAGCATAAATTCCTCATTATCTACATAGATGTAAATCAACGAGATTTTATTTTCTATAGAATGTAGATTCGTATCTGAATTTACCTGAAGAATAATAGAATCATTTTTTTGTATCGAAGTTTCCAAATGATTTAGTTGTTCTTCGGTATGTATTATAACCATTTAACTTGTTTCTGTATAACCCAACTTATATTTTACGAAATTAACTATATCTTCTGCTATATTGGTATGTGTAAACTTATCCATACCTTCAAATCCAGGAGAAGAGTTAACCTCACATATCTTATATCCACCATTACTAAATAATAAATCAACACCTGCTATATCTAATCCTAATAGTCTTGCTGATTCACCACCTAAAAATTCAATCTCTTCTGTTATCTGATAAGGTATTCCCTCACCACCTCTTGTGATATTTGCCCTAAAATCATCATCAGTAGATTGTCTCATCATACAACCAATCACTTTACCATTTAGAACAAATACTCGTAAATCTTTTCCATAAGAATCTTCTATAAATTCTTGTATAATAATATTATAACTTGGTTTAGTTATTTCTGCCATCTTTAAGAGTTGTTGTAATTGTTTTCTGTTTTCACATAAGAATACACCCGCTCCGAATGAACCACTAAGAGTTTTTATGATTGCTGGATAACCTATATTAGTTTCCACAAAATCTATCTTAATTGGATGTCTAACTAATAATGTTTTCGGTACTGGTAGATTTGATTGTCCTAAAATTTGTTGTGTATATAACTTATCTTTAACATTATCAATAGCAGTACTTCCATTAATAAGTATCACTCCCAACCTCTCTAAATGTCGAATAATTGCTTTAATAAAGTAAGTCGTTCCACTACCCGTTCTTGGTATTACAAAGTCAGGTAAAGGTCTTGATTTACCACCTACTAAAATACTTTTTCTATCATCTCTATCTACAAAAATATCTACATCATTTGGATTAACAACACGAACTGTCACACCTTGTCTCTCAAACTCATCAACAAGTTTTTGAGTTTCCCAAGATTCTTCTATAGGGTTTTTATATAGTATCCAACCATTCACTTGAATTTCCTTATAATCTCATTTTCCCAATTAAACCAAGATAAAACTTCATCTTGACTACGATAACATTTTAATAAATTTCTTTTCTTTTCAATCATTTTATCATCTAATCTTTTACCTCTACTGAAACACCACAACTTCTCAGGTCTTAAATGTGCCAAAACATCGTGACAAGCTCTATGTCGTGGATGTCCATATTCACCATTCTCACCGTGAGTTACAATCTTCTTATAATCTCTTTCTCTCAATACTCTCAGTAATTCATAGATAAGTTTTTCTCTGTAATAATCTTCTCTACCTTTATATCCAGTCCAATGTTCATACTCGTGAATACCAATAAATCTCATTGAATCTAAAAACTCTCTTCTTCTTATATCGTTATGGTATTCATCTAATACTACAACCTTATATTCATCAGGATATGTTAGTAATTCTGCCCCACCAAACAACGCCTCATCATCAGGATGAGCTACAATCATAATTTTATCAATCACAATATATGACCTCTCCGTTTTTATGTTTTTGTAAAATTGAAGCTGGTACTTTTTCTGTAACATCTCCATGCAAAGCTTTGAGTAAGATATCCTTTTTCTTCTCCCCTTTTCCCATAATTATAATTCTTTTTGAAGTCATTATAGGTTTCAATCCCATAGTCACCGCCTGTGTTGGTACATCATTTATAGTAGGAAAAAATCTTGAGTTATCTTGTATTGTATTTTCAGTTAAATCTACAATCCTTGTTTCTGATTCAAATGAAGAACCAGGTTCATTAAATGCTATATGTCCATTACCACCAATACCCAATAAACATAAATCAACATCGAGTCCATAACTCGTATCACCATCAGTAGGGAAATTAATATTTTTTCTTTTTATATTTATGTGGTTAAATAACATATCATCCATAAAATATCTGTATGTCTGTTCTACAATAGAACAATCCAAATATTCGTCCAAATTATATGTGGTTGCTTTACTCCAATCCAAATTTCTTTTGGTAAGTTCATTATAAACTCCAATCGGTGTTGAACCTGTAGGTAATATAAAAGTTGAATTAGGTTTTTTGTTTAGTTGTTTTTCTATTTCATTGGCTACATACTTACAACTATTTTTGTAATCACCAAATACATCATTTATCAAAATAAATTTCACTCCACAATTTAGTTGTTTCTGGAAAAGTTTTCAACATAATTTTTTTCATTACTTTTGCATATTCTTGTATCTCTACTTGTGATGTTTTTTCATCTCTCAACTCAATAAAATTCATAACACTTTGAAATGAAGCTGTCCACCATACTTTTGTATAAACTGTTAAAGGTAAAATACTTCTAGCCTGTTCTCTAGCAACACCCATCTTTAATAAATCTTTATATGCTGATATAGCTTCTCGTTGGCCAATTTCCCAAGTTCTTTTTGCATAAGCTTGTTTATCTACCAAACCATCACTTGCTTGTTTATTATCTTCTGATTGTTTACGAAACTCTGTTGGTTGGTAGAACTCATCATAAGGAACATATCTTCCACTTATCTCATTCCAAGCGTGGTCTTTGGTGACGTGGGAACTTGTTGTTTCGATACCAACCACGTGTTTATACCATTGTCTCATTACGAACTCAGGAGCTTTAAGTATAAACATTGCATGTTGATGTCTGAATGGAGAATGGTGTTTGTGTTTGATTAGAAATTTAGATAACTTTCTATCCTTTTCCTCAAAGGTATCACTTCTACCACCAAACGAAACCCTTGCAGCATTAACTGGTGTTAAGTCATCACCAAGTGTATCTACTAATTCAATATAACCTTTATCTAATACATCTATTTTCATTAATCTTTCTCCCATTCTCCTTCGTGGAATCCATCCGCAAAGTGTTTAGATTCTCTAATTTTAGTTGCAGATATTTCACCTATATCTTTTGGTGGTACGTGTTCAATTATATCATATCCCACACCACGTCCATAATTTACAGATTCTATATCAGGTATAATCATAACTTTAACCATACCTAAATCTATAAATTCTTTTAATTCTATTTGTAAATTATCATACACTTCTTCACAAGTATATGGATTATTTTTATCAGGCATCATATCACGAATACAAATAAGAACATTCTTACCGTCTTTAAGTCTTTGGTCAATTAACCATTGATGTCCTTTATGCCAAGGTTGCCATCTGCCGATAAACATTGAGTATTTCATCTAAACATTCCTCTATTGATTTATTTGTATCTATATCTGTAAAATTATTTAATGGTGGTTCATAATCTTCTGCAAAATAATTTTCTCTACCACGAATTTCTGTTGTGTGAAGATAAAACTCTGTTATATTTCTTTCTGATTTTAATTTTTCTCTCATATCTCTATAAGGTGAAACTAAAGATACTACTACAACAAATCTTTTATTATCTAAAAATCTTGCAATATTCATCGCTAAATTAATATTTTCTCTACGACCTTTTTCTGAATAATCTTTATTATCTACAACTTCTCTTAAATCATCACCATCAATATGCACAATATCCCCAGATGGAATTTTCATAAATCCAATTAATTTATCTTTTATGAATTTCTTTGCTAATGTGGTCTTACCTGAACCAGGTTGACCAGTGAACCATATAACCATTTATTAAAACCTTTAAATATACATATTAATTTAAAATCCCAAATAAAGAATTATTTTTATAATTATCCTTTAATAGATGCAACACTTACAGATGTTACTACACGATAGCCTCTTTGATTGCTATTTGTTTTAACCAATCCCTTGGCATCTCTCAAATTTTGTTTGAAATTAGATCCCTTTGTTACAATAGCAGAATACAACGGCCTGATTTTAAGTATAGTTTTATCATCTAAAAATATTATTATCAACATTGCATCCTCTGTAGTTGCTACCTCATCCGCTTCATATACAGGTGATCCAGGTTTTGTTATATTTCCATTTATATAAGCCTTTCCAGTTCCATTTATTCTCATCACTCGTGCAATTGGCTCTGATTTAGTTTTGTATTTACCAGTTGGATCTTCAACATCAGAATCTCCCTTTTCCTTTTCTTTATTTTCTGTAATTGTATTTCGTAATGTTTCATTCAATACTTCTATCCATTTTGTCTCGTCTATGTATTTAATTTCATCCCTTACTTTATCTTCTACTTCATAACCCACCTCCTTTGCAAGCGTGTCCATATCAACTCTCATCATTCCTGAAATTGAAGTAACCCATCCAGATGAGTCTAACTGATGACCTATTGATGTAACTTGAAATACAGCAAATGTTCTATATAATGGAGGTAGATAATCTATAGTGAAATAATCATAAAGTTTTATTCCAGATATTCCAGCAATAGAAAAATTACAATTAAATGGAATGGGTACATCAACACTTCTTCGGGCCTTTTCCGTTTTATTTAAAAAATAATCCATTGTCTTAGCATAACTATTATGCATTTCTCCATTGGGTAAATAAACTAAACCTCTATTATCTAAATCCTCTGCAACATCAAACCAAGTATAACCATCGTACTCTGGGATATCATCATCCGTTATGAGACTCTTTTGAATTTCTTTCACTTGTTTCTCTTCAGCCTGTAGTGTTGTTGTTTGTTTCTTTACTGTTAATTTCCCTTTATTTCTAAAGGAACTTTGACCACTCATATTTGGTGTTGTTACTTCACTTAATATTTTATCTTTCTGAAGTTTTTTTTCTTCTATATCCGCGTTCATTAGTTTTTCATCCAAATATTTCATACCTTGAAGTGCCGCAAAAGCCTGTATGGCTTGTTCTTGATAATCATTAGTACTTTCACCAAACGCTCCACCTTTAACCTCAACACTACTTTGTCCTGAAAGAGCTGCCTGAGTCATCATTTCTGACGATATATTAGTAGTAAAACTCAAATCTCTCAGTAAAGAATCTTTACTATAGGCCTTAAACTCAAATGATTTTTTTGGAGTTTCTCTCGTAGATTTATTTGTTGAATCAGGAAAATTTATACATTCACTAACCCTTTTACGAGTTATACTTCTATCAAAAACACCTACCATAGTTGGATCACCTTGTGCACTTAACATTTGAAAATCCCAAAATCCTCCGTATTGTGAATTTACATATGCCCAAAATGCATTAATAGAGGATCCAATATCAGTTGTGCTTGAAAAATATTTTGTAAGAATATCTGCACTGAAAACTATATTACGAATTATACCACCCGTAGAAGCTTTATCAGGTTCGAAGGGAAGGAAGTTTCGATTTATATCAGAATAGACTTTCTGTACAGTTTCATAATCAGATAAATCTTTTTCTTGTTTTAATTTAGGTTGCTCATTTTTTGGATCAGTTGGGTCAGGAAGTTCTAATGTATCTACTACACTTGGAAAAATTTTTTCTGTCTTTTCGTAATATTTATCTCCTGGAGACATCGTTTTAGTTTTATTTCCTTTTTTATATTCAAATGAAAAATCTTCATCAGTTAATACTTTTTTACCGATCCTTGGCCCTCCTTGATTTAATTTTTTTATTATTTCTACGTGTGGTTGAGTTGCTCCTTTACCTACGTTTCTCATTGTTCCTCCTATAAGATCCTCAATCTTAACGTCTGAACTAACATCGTTCCACTTTTTTACATTCTTATCTTTTGACCATTGCCATTTTGCGCGGGTTTTTGACTTTACAAACCAACGATACCGTAAAGTACCACCTCCGCGTCTCGTTGTATCAAGTCTATATACATCTCCAGTCCAATCTTCAATCTTTTTTGCGGCCGCAACTGCCTTGGTTGATTTTTTTGTCATTCCATCTATTATCGTACCACTAATCTCAACTGTCCTACCAGGAAATACTATATCAAAAGATTTTGTAAATAAATTTTCATTAGTTTTACAGAGATTTGGAACATAAACTCCATTTATTTTCTCCGAACTATTAAATCTAGCCACCCAATCAGCCTCCCAATCATTATTTGTTGGAACTGGTTTATATAAACCAAAATAAGTATTTAGAATATTATCTTCAAACCAACCCCAAGTACACCAAGCCTTTCCTCCGTTTACATATATTTGATTATCAGTATCGTATAATTTCTTTAAATCTGCAGCAGCTTTACCTACTTTTCTATCTGGATCATCAAAACCCTTCGTTTCTATATTAGAATCATCAAACTCTCCTTCTTTAAGTTTGTCTATCATTCCCATCCAACCAGTAATAACTAAATCTTTTAAACTTTCAAGGCCTGCAAAGGGCCCTTTAAGAGATTGAATATGACCATTAAGATTACTCATTGTTCTTTCAAAAGAACTTTTTGTTGCTGTTAAAATTCTTTTCTTTAATTCCTCTTTTTGTTCTTTAGTTTGTGCAGTTTTGAGCCCTTCTTCACCAGCCTTTCTTATTTTTTGATTTACCTTTTCTCTTTTTCGTGCTTCTCTAATTCCAAATTCAGTAACTAAGCCTGGAGTTTCAGATTCTTCAGTTTTCCCTACAGGAGATTTAAATAACTGCTGTCCCATTGATACAAGCTCAGTTGTACATATATATCTACCACCATCTCCGAGAGTATAGTTAAAATTCTTAATAGTTCCAGTTGTGGTAAAATAATCACCACCATATTCTTCCATCTTTTGTTGATTAGCTTTAAAAAGCCTTAATTGTTCTTGTGAAGTTTCAATATTTGGTATTTCTTGTGGTTTTTCTCTTGACCAACCAAATTCAACCGATACCATTCTATTGAGTTTTAAAAATGCATTTTGATATATTTCAAAATCTTTCATCGGGTCATTCAAAACCCAAGAAATTGTAGTCATCAATGTCTGTTGATTCATAAATTCAACCGATATTCCTGTAATTCCATTATGACCACGAGCCCTACCACTTACATTTTGTAATGGTTCGTTTTTAGGGTTTCCATCATCATTAAGAGCAGAACTTAATCTAAATAACTTATCAGTACTTACATCGGTAATCTCTCCATATTCATTACGTGTAACGTCAGGCACAGCTGATGTAGCCCTTGCCCAAGTTGTTCCCACAAGAAAAGAATCTTGATTTAAATTAAGATTAGTTGGTTCAAGTGGATCCTTGGAGTTATACTGATTAACTCTGTTTAAAACATCAATTCGATTGAATAAAGTCCGTTGGATATTTTTATTTATATAATCTCCAAACATTTTAACCTCGTCTTGAATTTAAATTATTTAATTCCCTGATAGTATCTGAAATGTCTGTTGGTATTATTAATTTTTGACCTATTTTCGGTCTTATATTACCTTGAAATTCTTTATTTGCTCTTGCAATAACCCACCATAAAGTAGAATCTTGATAAAATCTTTGTGCTAAAGAACCATAACTGTCACCATATCTTGTAATATATACAATATCACTATTCTTAGAGTCTATTTTTGCATACTCGGTTGTGGATAGTTTCCTATGACCAGTTTCTTTATCAAATTTTACTTGTTGGTATCTATATCTATTCATTATTATATCACAGACACGTCTGGCTTATTAATTTTACGTGCTATTGTATCTATTTGACTAACCATATCATTCTTCTTGCTACGTTCAATATTCCAATTATTTCCACCATACTGGCCAGAATTTGGTCTTACGGTGTTTTCTACTGGAACCTTACCCCAACCTTTATAAGATCGTGAAAATGTTCCTTGCTTAGTAAATCCAACACCTTTATCCACCAACCAAGGCACTTCATAATGTTTACCAAGTGTTTGTGGTAAGTATTTTCCTATATAAACAAATTCACAACTCACATTAAAGAATTGTGGTATTTGATAGTTATGATCAATATCCCAAGTTGCAGCTTCGTCTATTGTGACTGTAATTCCACTAAAATATCCTGGAGTATTATTGAATAAATTTCCAATAGTCAAACTAACATAAGGTGCTACTGGTCTTGTCATAGAATCACCATCAAACATTTTCTTATATGTTGGATAACCCAATCCCACTAAATAATTCATTTTTTCTTGTATGATTGGTATTTCTTGTTTGGTGAATGCTGCCACTTTAAAATCAAATGAAACATTTCTGTCTGTACCATTATAAACGTGAACACTATCTGGTCTACCAATGTATTTTTCAGGAGTATAAGCTGGCGTAACGGTATCGGTTATTGTACCGAGATGTGCTGGAAAGATTAACCACTTATGATTTACTAAATCTCTAATTCTAAATCTTATATAATCCGTTGGTAAGTCACCAGTACTTTTATTGTTTTTTGTACCGTGATAAGGAACTTGTAGTGTATTACTTACTCCCTTTCCATACAATCTATTAATTTTATTATCATTAACACTAACCCTTACGTGAGTTGCAATATCTGAACCCATCCCTATTTTAGCATCTTTACCGCTTACTATTTTAGATCCTTTTGGAGGCCCGAAATTAAGATCCACGTGATTATCTTCATCGTTATTATTTGTATCAGGAAATTTTGGTGGATCTTTAAAATCTATAAAATTTCCACGAGTATGTCGTGGTAAATGTACCATTGGTACAATTGAACCCAACACTCCTAATGGATTATAAATTCGTGTAGAGTATTGTGCATTAAATCTTTGTAATACTGCCTGTTTTATATTGAAAAGAAGTCCTTTTGGTGTGATTGTCCATTTTGCCCATCTTTTTACATCTTCTGCAGTTTTAATAACTTGTAATCCAATATTACCAAACCCATCATTAAATCTATGTATATTTAAATAAGCTTGATTTGGTTGTTTTACATCATTACTTCCTCTATCCATATGTGCTAATTTTGAAAAATCACCGTTAGCTGTAGGGCTTCCTATGGTTGTTGTGGTGACTCTTGAAGTACGAGATGGTGGCGTGGGCAAATTCTTTACATTACTCGGTTCTGACCGAGATGTTTCAACCTTTGTATAATTGAAACTTGATAAGTCTGTTGTTTTTAATTTATTTAATACTGACATAATTATTCATTTTGTCCCATTTTCGCTAACCACTTACCTATACCTACTGTCATAGGTGCACCTGTCATCATACCCATAGTTTGTACGTGTGGAGCAATTGCAGCTGCTTCATTTTTCAATTGATTCATAGTTGCATCTTTTAATAATAATGTTGCCTTTGTCAATTCTTCCATTGCGTCTATATTTGATTTTTGAAGTTTTACAGCCTTTTGTTCTGGTGTCATCTCTAATGGTTTTCCTTGAATCAATCGAGATAACTCACCTACTTCAACTCCTAATACTGAAGCTAATTTTTTCCTTTGAATTGCACTCATTCGAGTAAACTCTTCTGCACTTCCTAATTGTTTAACTATTTCATTTGTGGCACCCACTATATCATTATCCATAGCTAACATTCTAGCCCTATCTAAATTCAAGTTTCTACCAATCATCATCGAAGCTTCCATAGCACCAGTTATAGAAGTTTCAAAATCTAACAAGTTATCGGCCATTTTTACAGTTGTTGCTAAAGAAGTACCCATTTTTGCTGCTTGAATTGCTGCCATTGCCATATTTTTCATACTTGTATCAGTATATGCCGCAAAATCTTCTGCACTTGCTGCCAAATCATTCATAACTACACCAGTATCTACCATATTTGCGTCAGCTAAATCATTTACTCCAGCAACAAGTTCAAGACCATCTTTAAATTTCATACCACTCATATCACCAAATAGTCTTGCCATTGTGGCTATGTTTGCTTCTGATGCTCCTGTTACGAGAGATAGTGCCGACACTTGTTTTATTGCTTCTTCGGTTACAGCTCTTGTACTTTTCGTAGCTTCAAAAATTGCGGTAGCTGAATCCTCAATATCTTTACCAGCGAGTTTCATCATCCCACCAAACTTTAACATAGCAGGACTTTTAAGTACACCTTGCATTTTTGCTGCACTTTGCAAAGAAATCCCCATTTCTTTTGACATATCTCTGGTGGCGGTAACGGCGTTCCATAGATGTGCAACTATAGCTATAAGAAAAGCAGCAATGGCCATTAGAGGATTGGCTTTAATTGCAAGTGCAAACTTTTTAGCACCTTTCCACATACCTTTCATTGCATCAACACTTTTACCCATTATACCCAATCCTTTATCAAGTAATTGATTCTTTGCTTGAGCCTTTCGGGCTGACTTTTCCATCATGCCGGCCTCACCTTTCATTAATCCCAGTCTTGCCTCTAATAGTTTTCGATCATCTTCGTCAAGTTTTTCAATATCTTTTTTTATGTCTTTTATTGATTCATTAACTGCTTCAGCATCGTAGGTTAGAAGGCCTTTTTCAGTCATACTACCAAGAATATCTCCCTCAGTATCATTAATTCTTTCTAATAAAGATTTTTGTTTATCAGTTCCCTCAAGTGTCATTTGAGCAGACTCTTCTATAAGTTTAGTAACATTGAATTTACTGTCTAATTTGGTAAGTTCTTTTTGAAATGTATTGTGTGAGGCTGTTTGATAATCTGATCGAGTTTTGAGACTTTCTGTTATTTTATCTTCTAAAGTCTTTGCTTCTTGTAATGGTTTTAATGCTTCTTTATTTGCTGCCAATCGTTCTTTAGCACGTTTTAACCACTTTTCATCTGCCTCTGCACCTTTTTGCAATTCAGCATTAATTTTTGTCTCAAGTTCTAATTGCTCCTGTGTGAGCTTGATAAATTCTTTTTTATCGTTGGCCATCAAATGTCCTTATAATGTATTGGTTTTTAATTGAGAAGAAATTTTACTTAAATTGATTTATATAAGTCCTCTAAAGACTTTAAAGAGTCAGTAAAATCTGACAATTCTTTTTTAAACTTTGGATCATTCAACATTTTTGAAGCGTTTTTTCGTTTCATTTTATTAATTTTTCTCTCAGCAGTTTTAAAAAGCCTATCGAGAAATCCTTCGTCTAATTTTAGTTTTGCCATAAAAATTTCCAATTAAATAGATTGATTTATCTTATTAATAAATATAATAAATTAAATTTTTATTATAATTCTCTTTGAATGCTTTTAGGGGCATCTGTGGGTAGAGAATTAGTTTTATATGCTGCATTTTCTTTTTCTTTAACATCAACGAGTTTTTTCATATAATATTTTCTCCAATGAACTGGCATATTATACACATCGTTAAATGTAAATCCATTACTATAATGACACAATGAAAATATTTCATCGTGTATCGATTTTTTATACTCTTGACTTAGGCCAAAAAAACGTAACCCCTATTGGTACTTCAACCATATGGGGCTCTCCTATTCCACTAACATACTCTACAGACATATCTATATCTGGAGTAATAGATTTTGCATATTCTCTAAATTCTCTTGTATCTAACGCAAGAAATTCATTATCAACAAAATTATTTATTATTTTTTTAGTCGTATTTCCATCCACAGAAATGATTTGTTGTTTTAAACGAGTAGTAAGTGTTGGATCAACACCTGTAACATTTGATATAGATTTTAAGGCTTTGACTGTTTCATCTACCTCTTTCTCATCACCGTGAGTTAATAATTTAAACTCAATAGTACGTTTAGCATTAGGTAATTCAATTGTGAATTTATTTTCACCACCTTCAAATAAAGAATCATCTACAGTTCTAAATTTCATACCTGATAAATCCACTACTATTTCTTTTTTAAGTCCAGAATCAGGATCTGTAATCTCTACTGGATAGTCTTTACCATAACCTAAAATTCTAGCACCTAACATTATTGCATTTTTATCACCAATCAACATATCTTTAAGTTTAATTGATTTATCTGCAATTACTGATTCAAATAATTTATCTAAAACAGTACCTTGTTGAATTAAATTGGTAGAAGTTAAAATATCTTCTTCTTTTGCAGTCATATATTTTATTTCTATTGTACCACTTGAAAGTGGATTATCTTTTGGATATAGTAATCCTTTAGAGGGCAAATCTAATACCTCTGTAGGAAAATCATATTGATTTTCAGCCATATTTAGCTCCTTTGAATATTATTTTGAATTTAAAACCTTTTTAATATTATAACCTTTGGAATAGTTTACTTGCTTGGTGAGAATTTCTCTTTGATAGGTTTAAGTAACATATCAAATAAGATATCGTCATACTTTGTAGGCGTCATTTTTACGATTTTTTCTAAAGCGTAAATAACGACCAGTACGTATTCCCAATTTGCTGCTATCCATTCACTCATAATATTTCTCCTATAGTTTTAGAACGACAATACTGCGTAATCGTAACGTAGTGTTAACGATATGTCAGCTACATCTGTTCCGTTTGAAAAATCTAAATCATTAAAGTTAGCGGTCTGAATAAATGCACCATGCAATACCCATTCCTCTACTTTATCACCGACAGGACCCAATAGATTAAATCTGATTTCTTTCTTATACATATCAGAATATCCATCTCTTCCTGTTACTGATTCGTGATGTTGTCTAACCCATTCCATAACGGCTTGTGCTCCACTTGGAACAATTGGATCATAAAGTGTGATCTCTAAGGCATCCCACACACCCTTACCTTTTACAAATCTCTTAACATTAATATGATTAAGTTCTACCTCATCAAAGGTTATTTGAGGTCGATTCATTGTTTTTACAAAGTAAGAAGGTATATCTTCTATATACATAATGAACCTATTTTTAGTTTTAGGTTCAAACGGTGTAAAAAAGATTTCGTCTTGATTTAAAATCTCGGCCATTTTCATTCTCCTGTTATGCCGTTCAAATACTATTACATATATAAATATCACTTTATCAAAAAAAAGTGATACTCTATTATATTGTTTTTTGAAGTTTTATTGAAGTTTTTTATAGAAAGAAAAACCCCAACTAAAAATTGGGGCTTTTCATTATACGTTAGTGTTTGTTTATAAGTCAAACTTATTCAGG
>Ga0098061_1000873_pt1 | contig 14815 bp, 23 predicted proteins | sample 22_taG_FD_92579 | JGI IMG/M metagenome (GOLD analysis project Ga0098061, IMG submission 92579) | Marine viral communities from the Subarctic Pacific Ocean - 22_ETSP_OMZ_AT15343 metaG | ecosystem: Environmental > Aquatic > Marine > Oceanic | place: Subarctic Pacific Ocean | collected 2015-01-20 | reverse complement strand
CTCTATCTGATTCACCCACCAAAATATCATTATGAGTTAAATCTTCTATGTCATCAACAATATCATCATCTTTCCAAGTTCTTTTTTCTGACATATAGTCATATTCTTTATTTTTATAACATTCGTGAAGAAGTTCAGATATTTTATCTTTTAATTCATCAATAACTTTTACTTGATGTTTTACTTTATCAGTTAATCCATCTTTTTCAAAAAAGAATTTCTTTATATTTTCTGTTACCAATCTATCTAACATAGCAGATAGGGTATCTAAATTAGTTATTCTCAATTTTTTTCCCTCCAACATGATGTGGTGTTTCCATTTTAACTTTCCATTTCATGAAATCTTCATATTTTTCACGCATATATGCATCTCGGTCTTCTCTTGTAGCAAATCTATATCCTTCGTGATATTTCCAAGACCTTTGTTTTTCGTGGTATATCCAAGCTAAACCAATTATATAACTTTTAACACCTTCCTTCCAAACTCTTGATTGAAATTCCAATTCTTGACCACCCCAAAGATATTTTTCACCAGGATTAAACATATAACCATCATCTCTCTTATATTTTTCATAAAACTTTTTTGTAAAACCAAATAACCATCCACCCAATCCACTTGTACCTCCAGCTCCACCAGTTATATCTCTTATTTCTTGTACTGGTTCTTCCGCTATTTGTGGATGTGTCCCTGTTTGATTTTGATACATTCCACCGGGTTGACATAAAGGGCCATAGGTAACATTATCATCAGAAGAATGCATCAGTAAGTAATTTATAGAACCATTAAAAATTACATCATCACTTACCATAAAAACTTTATCATAACCCTCATTAAATGCAGCTATCACTCCGTCATTCCAAGTACCAGTCAATCCGCGTAATCTTTGGTCTTCTACATAAGTGTAGGATATATTCATATCAGAATATTTACTCAAATCAATTTTTTCAGTACTTGAATTATCAAACAGAAATACTTTATATTTACCGACTACCACACTTTCTCTTATACTATTTAAACATCTATCTATTAACATCAAACCATAAGGACTAATTTTCTCACTTTGATGCATTGTTACTACAAACGCTATTTTTGTATTATTCATTTTCAAAAGGTAATTCCTCCATTTTGTCTTTCCAATTTTGTTCATAATCTAAACTTTTTTGTTCATTTTCATTATCAAACTGCTCTAATGTTTTACCAACATCACTATAATGGTATTTCCAAGAATGAACTTTTTCGTGGTAAATCCAAGCTGGTCCAACAAGATAACTTTTTACACCTTTTTTCCAAAGTCTTAATTGAAATTCACATTCATTTCCAGCCCATATGTATTTTTCATCAGAATTAAAAAGATAGCCATCTTCTAATTTATATGTGTCATAAAACTTATTTGTAAAACCAAATAACAAACCATTCATAAGATGTCCTTCAGTTGGAATTTCATCAACTTCACCCTTTCCAGTTATGTTAATTATTTCCTTAATTGGTTTATCTGATTTCTGTGGAGTCAATCCTTGAATTCCTGAAGGTTGACATAAAGGACCATAGATGACATTGTCTTCAAGTGTGTTAGCAATTAAATAATTTATTGACTTGTTGAGAATTAAATCATCATTGCATATATAAATTTTATCATAACCTTCATTAAAGGCTTGAAGTGCTCCATCATTCCAAGTACCAGTTGCCCCTCTTATCATTTGGTCTTCAATGTATGTATAACGAATATCCATATCTGAATATTTATCTAAATCTACTCTAATTTCACTTGAATTGTCAAATAAAAATACAGTATAGTCATCTATTATGTAACTATTTCTTAAACTTGTTAAAAATCTATCAATCATATAAGAACCATAGGGTCTTATTTTTTTACTTTGATGTGTTGCTAATACAAATGCCACTTTCATACCTGTCTTCTCCTACTTTAAATAATTTGGATGATTAACTATATGTTTTGGATGTTCAATATTTATTTTTTTTAAATATCTCCTAGCTTCAATTGAAGATTGGGGTCTAACAACTATCAAATCATCTTCAGCTTTTTTAGCTTGTTCCATCCCTTTTAAATAACTTTCCCAATATTCTTTTGGTCTATCTAATTGTTCACACCTCAAATCTAAATATTTTCCTGGTCTCCACCAAGCATAATGATATGTCACCAATTCTCCTAGATATAACATATCGTATTTTTGTGTCATAAAATTAGCTAAAACACTTTCATAAAATTCTTCAGTTCCATAACAAACACAAAACCTTCGTTTCTTGGCAAATTTATTAAGTGGAGATAACGGTGATATACCATTATATTCTTGCCAATTCACATGTTCTGTATAATATTGATTTTGTATAAAATCTACTACAACAGACCTAATTCCTTCATCTGGTTTTAGATTTTCAATAAAATAATCAATCGCTGGCTTTGACTTTTCATGATGGAATGTATCTCCTTCAAGTGGAAATATAAAGTCACCTTCTTCTAATTCTATACCCAATTCTGAAAAATTGGTGTTTGCTTTTACATAACATTTAGTACCAACAAAATCATATTTACCCTTATCGATACAATCTGAATAATCCATTTTATTTAATATTATTTTAACATTTGGGTATTCTTGTTGAGCATCTTCTATTATTTTTTCTAATTTATAAAAATCAAAACCTCTTTTGCCTTCACCATTTAAAGTATATTTTTTTATCCAATCTTCATCTATTTTTTTAGTTCCTTCTGTTCCAGATGGAAACATACCTTCATTATAAATTATAATATCAGGGTTTATTGTATCAATAAGATTAGGTATCTGATACTTCACTAAATGTGATTCACAAAATATAGGTATTGTAACTATTTTTTTCATAACTTCCTTAAATAAATTCTGGGTGTTGTAACCTTTTTTTAATTTTTTCCTGTTCTTTCATTAATTCTTTAACATATGATTTTTTTTCTACTTCACCCATGTCTCCCATGTTCTTCCATATTTCCCAAACTGCTTTGTTACTCTCATGTGGTTTACATAATTTAGTACAATTTGAAAAACATTCTACATCTTCAATCTGATGCATTACCTTTTGTCTAGTCTGTATATCATTCCAAATTTCTTTAAATGTTTTGTTGTCATATAAACAACCATAACTATATTGTTTCCAACCTCTATGATTTGTACATACATAAATATGTCCGTCAGCTCCAATACAAGGTGATATTTGAGAACCTAAACATTTTTTATAATTTCTTCCTAAAAGTGATGGGTCTTCTGTCAAATCTGTAATTTTATATCCATTACATTGAAATTTATCTCCAAGTATTTCTTTAGCCTCATCTAACAAAGGTATGACTTTTTCTATCCAAAATTCTTTATCTCTTTGTTCACCACCATCTTCTCTTATTACAATTTCAGGTTTATACTGACAATATGTTACATCAATATCTTTAAAGAATTTAGCAAAATCTACTATTTCTTTATATGTGTCTGGTGATATAACATAACCAACACCTATATCAATTTTGTTACCTTTAGAATTATTTACTTCTATCAATTTAGTTACATTAGAAACCATTTTATTCCAATCAGTACCACCTTTGGGTATTCTAATCTTGTTATAACTTTCTTCTGTTCCTGTATCTATTGATATTCTCACCCAAGTCATATTATCAACTAATGTTTCAAATAAATCTCTCTTATCAAATAAAGTTCCATTTGTGAACATACCCATTTTTATACCGTGCTTACCACAATATTCAATCGCTTCTTTTAAATGTTTATTCAAAGTGGGTTCTCCACCACCAGTCCAATTTACAGCTCTAACTCCCATATCAACAAAGTCTTTACATAACCCCATTAACATATCTCTTGGCATGACTGCTCTTGAAAATGTTTCTGTTCCTTTGTATTTGTCAAAGTGTATATAAGATGATAAACAAAACCAACAAGCGTGATTACAAGCATTACTTGGGTCTACTTCAATTAAAACTGGTGCTGTATTTCCTGTTTCCACAAATTCCACAACTCTATCAGCGTTAGCTATGACTTTAGCTTGTGGATTAAATATACTGGTTCCTTTTTTTAATACATCTTTAATCATAATACTTTATTTAACTTGTCCAAATTCATTGAAACATCAGTAGGAACACTTTCATCTATATATTCTGTAGTTGGTTCTATGTCAGGATTGGTTTGTTTTCCTAAATCATATAAAGTTTTTAAATCTGTTCCAACATTATATATTCCACTACTTTTAAGTTTAACTAACTCTACAATTTTTTCTGCTATAACACTTGTATAATCAAAATTCCCTTTTACCATCCAACCTTTTGGATACGAAAATGGTTCTTTTTTAAAACTTGTTCTAATGAGTAAATGATTTCTACATTTTAATTGAACATATCCATCACATAATAATTTTGTATAACCATACCAATTACGAGAATGAACCGGAACATCTTCTTCAGAAGCATTTATAACCGAATTTGCATATACATAATCTGTACTTATTTGTACCAATTTTAAATTTTTTCTGTATTTATACCATTCGTAATATCCATTATTACATATATCTATTAAATCAGCTACACTCTTATAATTGATATCCCAATGTTTTTGTTTATCTTTACTATAAGTATCTACATATCCTATACAATTAACAATAATTTCATAATGTTGTAAATGATTGGCATAAGTCTCAATCTTGGTAAAATCAATGTTGTCTTTTTTTCTACTGATATAATCCCAACCAGTTTGTTTTACTAATTCAGAACCAAGTAAACCATCACCTAATACAAGTACTTTCAACTGACTCCCTCCAATGTAACAGAACTTAAATCTTTAAAAACATCATATAAATGTAAAGCTATTTTTGAATATTCATATTCTTCTGTATATTTTCTTTTCATATTTTCAACTAAATAGTTTCTTAATTCATTGTAATTACTTAACACATAATCAATTTTTTCTTCTAAATCTGACCAATCATATTTACAAGCTATGTAGGTTTCATTATCTTCATATATAAATGGTTTAGAATCAATGTAACTCATATCAGGTTTAATTAAAACACTTCCAAGTACAGCAGATTCTACATCTCTCGGTGCCATTTCACCATAACCAAGTGGAGCCATTATTATTTTTGATTGATACATTTTATCATAATATTCATTATGTGATACTCTTTCTCCATTTACCAATCCAGCTACTTTATATTTATCACCAATCGTTTCCAATAATTCTTTTCTATGTTTGTCGTAATAATTAGTCTGACTTACATCGTGTTCATAACTAATTTTTTTGGTAGGATAACCAAACATACAAGATATATCATATGGTTTTTCAAATTCGTAATTAATCCATTTAGGTTGAATTGTATGTAACCAATTACAACCACTTAATTTCATTTTGGGTTTTAACTCATCAATATCAGGAACTGAATAATCTCCTTCTCCCCAATACATTCTACCATTCACCCAACCTTTTTTATATAAATCAAAATCTTTTAAATATGAATTTTTAAGAAATAGTTTAGCGTTTGATTCTCTAAACACATCAATAGTTCCAATCAATGTTGTAGCATCTTGACCATCAACAATCATATAATCACCTGTAATCTTTGAAAGGAATTCTAAACCATTTTCAACTGATTCTTTTAATGGTTTCTTCTTGTCTATAATACTAGCTTGTGCTACCCAAGCGTAATCATAATCATCAGAATTAGTAAATTCTATCCCTATCTCTCTTAAATAATTTTGAGCAAATATGAATGGACGAAATGTTGTTTCATTTCTATGTTTTTCTAATTCTACTAATTTTATTTTAATCATATTGAACTATAAAATTCGTTTTGTTTTTCTTGTCTTTTAATATCCTTTGGGTGATAAAAACAAAAATCTTCTTCTGGTGGAAGATAAGTGTGTTCTTTATAACCTATTAATACTTCATGTACTGGATTTTTCCATCTGATGTTTGGTCTATTTCTCCATATTCTACCTTGATAATCAGGAAAGTTAACCCAACCTTTTTCATTGACTTGCCATCTCCACTTATCAATATGGTCTTGTGTTAATCCATCTACCGTATTAACTCGTGGCACCCAATATAAATCTATTGTTGGATTTGCTTCTAATATCATTTTGATATTTTTCATTAACCATTTGTTAGGTAATTCATCAGCATCTATGTTAACAATATACGAACCTTTACACATACTTGTCAAGTAATTTTTTTGGTTAGCGTAATCTTTTAACAATTCTCTTTGTTCATATTTGATATCATGTGCTGACACACAAAAATCAAGTATCTCTTTTGTCTTTTCATTGTCTGAAAAATCATCAAGTATTACTATTTCATCACCATCGTCTTTATTTTGAACGATAAACTCTATCAATTTTAATAAAGAATCTGTTTCGTTATGTGTCAATATACTATAACTTATTTTCATTCAGTTCCTTGTTTTCCTTGTTCTTCCTCTTGTATTCTATCTCTTTCTGTTGACAACCCTTTATTCGGTATATAAGATACTAATTTGATTTTACCCATAATATTTTTCCTAGAATATGACCTATAAGCTTTATGATAAAATTCCCAACCAGTTAATTTTTTTATAGTTGCTTCCTTCATTAATTTACTTATTGTAAAATCATTTAAATAATTTATATTTATTCCTTCAATTATATTAGTATCAACCCTTATCACATATACAACTGGAAGTTTGTCATACACTTCATCACTTCTGTATTTAAATTCTATCATGTCCCGTATCAAACCACGACCTATTTGTTGATTTGTTATAATTCCCGCTTCAAATAAATTCTTACTATGGTCTATTTTCTTTACTGTTCTTTTAGCCATGATTGATTAACCTTTTTTTAACTTTGGAAGTTTTAACTTTTGGGGTTTCGGTGTATCTTGTTCATTTTGTTTTTCAGCTGCAAGTTTCATTAGATTGTTAACTACCAACATACCTTCAAAAAACTCATCATAAATAATAGCATTATCAGTATCGTACATTCTTTCATAAAACCCACCATTCCCATCTGGATAGTTTTTTTGTTCTTCTTTCGGTATATCCTTCATTTCAGCGAATGACCATTTCATTTCATCATCTTTATCAATTGGATATAACATACCAATTGGTAAAGTCATAATTGATGGTATCCAAATTCTACCATTATCTTCTTTTGACCAAGACTGCATTTCTGTTGTTAGTTTTTTATAAGCTTCATTTGTTTCCATGTCACCTATAAAACTTTGTGTACTTACATATCCACAATGTATACACTGCATCATCTTCGTTTCGTCATCACCAATGATGTGCATTGTTTTTTCTTCACATAGTGAACAATTACTTATCATATTATCCATTAAACTTCCTCCACAACTTTCTTTAATTTAGGTAATTTCACCGCTGGTTGTTTTGTTGAATTTGAATTAGCTTTACTCAATTTTGGTAAATTTAATTTAACTTGTGATGGAAAAAGACCTTGACCATCTAAATGTTTGTGCACAACATCATTTAGTTTTTTAGACATATTATTTAATGTAAATGTTTTTCTATTCTGATGCATCAGGGTTTTTGCTTTACTTTTTATACTATTTTCATTGTCATATGCAAATCTCATTGCAGATGATGAAGTTTTTTCATCTATTTGAAACCATCGACTTTCAGCTATCAATACATTTTCCCAAACCATTGAATTTGGTATCTGAACCATTTGACCATTTAACAACATCGATAAATCTCTATCTAAAAAATCTAAATGACCACTCCAACCACTAGCTATAACAGGCAATCCAGTCATTGTGGCTTCAAGTAAAGGTCTTCCAAATCCTTCTCCATGAGTTAATGAAACCATACATTTTACTTTCGGATGATTATAGAGATAATTTATTTCTGTATCTGATAAATCACCATGTAGTAAATATACATTTGGTAACTTTATACCTTTTGGAAACATATCCTTAATACCATTTATTTTAGATAGCACATCTTCTTTATCTAAAGTGCTAAAAGTAGCACCATTTGTTTTTAATATAAGTGCTGGTTGTTTCTTTTGATTTGCAAATGTTTCATAAAATAATTTTATCAATCTAAAAATATCTTTTCTGTCTTCACCATAACCACCTTTCGTCCATTGACCTACAAACAAAAAGGCAAACCTTTCTGGAACTTTATTATTCAACATGTCAAAGAAATCTGAATCTATCTCATCTTTAGTTAATGGTTTATATATATCTTCGCTAGCACCTTCAAATAATACTTCCATTGGTTTTTCTAATCTCATTTCACCAACTTTTTTTTGACTACCATCAGGTAAATTTTCCATCTTATCATATACAGTCTGTACAAATCCTTGTTTTGAATGTTCTGATGGAACTATAACTAAATCCATTTTATTACAAGACTCTAACCATTTATGAGAAACAGCATCCGTTTCTACACCAGCGGTTATACCAATATTAAATTTACCATGAGTTTCAAATTCATGTGGAATACGAATGTCAATATAAGCATCAGGTTGTCTTTCAAGTGTAGGGCCTTGTAAAAAACAATCCATCATTTTTTTATGATTTGGGTTATCTTCTTTTAAAGCATCTCTTGGACAATCACCCCATCTTACATCTTGAATTTTAACATCATATTTATCATCATGTTCTATAAATGATGAAACTAAATCTCTCGCGTGAGCTCCGTATCCACTACGAGATGAAACAGGTGCGCATATCAATATTAATTTTTTCATTATACTACCTCCAATGTATATCGTTTTTTTGGTTTCCAATTTTTGAATGTAGTTTCTATATTTTCTAAAAAAGCGTTTGACATATGTTCTGTTGTCATTTTTGCTTCATCACCCAACACCCACTTTCTTCCAATTTCACCATATTCTTTTCTTTTTTCATGTCCTTCATTATACCATTCCAAAAGTGCTTCACCCGCATCTTCATATTGAGCTCTGTCATCAAAGATATAAGGTGTCATTGGTGAACCTTGTAAACTTCTGTTACTTGGAAATACAGGTTTAACCCACTCACCATGTTCTTTATACGCTCCACTATGATTAGATTGTAATTCAACATAGTCTTCAGCTGACAAATACTCACCATCTTTCTTAAACCCACATTGGTCTTGTAATCCACCAGTTACATTTACAACTATTGGTGTTCCAACTGTAAGTGCTTCAAGTGAACCTAATCCAAATCCTTCGTTTGATGCGATATTGATATAAACATCACAAGAATTATACAAAAAATTTATTTGTTCATCATTCATTGGGCCACCATTGTCATATGTCCAAATGACTGGATAATCAGGTAAAAGTGTTTTACACACAGCTTTCATATCAGTTCCATTTTCATCACTCGGTGCTGAATGGAATACAAATGCACATTCTTTTCTTTGTTCAGGTGTAAGTTTGTCCATCATATGTTTATATGCTAAAGCAACATCACCAGGTGATTTCCTTCTGATATTTCTATTGAGATATAGAATTTTAAATTTATATTTATCTAATCCATATTTTTGTTCAAATTTAACAAAATTTTCGTTATCTTTATGAACTTTAAAAAATCTTCTTGAAGACACACCATGTGGAACATATTTGGTTTGCCAATCTTCATAACCATACTTAGATAATATTCTTTTATTAATTCCATAAGTTTGTTTTGATATTGACATTAACATGTCACAACTTCTGTAATAATTTTTATTATATAAAGGGTCTGGTAAATCATCCCATATATTATAATACAAAATTGGTATATGTTTTCTAACTTCGTGCTCCATATTGTAAAACCAAATCCAAAATCTTGGGTCTGTAAAATGTACAATTGCATCTGGTTTTTCTATGTCCATAATTTGTCGTAAAACATCAGGATTACCATAACCAGTAACAGGATATAATTTAAGACTTCCATCAATACCATAATCATTTTTTATGGCTTGACTCATCTCAATAATTTTACCATTTTCTGGATGTTTAACTGCTCCACCTAATTGAACCCAATCATATTTATGCATTGTTCCTATCACAAATTCTTTTGATTGTGTTGCTATTCCGGAGTGCATTCGTAAGTCGTCTGACATTAAAAGAATTTTCTTCTTTTTCATAACCTATTTTCCCCTTATATTATAAATTGCTACCACTATTCGTTAAATTTTCGTATGCTTCTATTTTTTCTTTGTATTCTGAATCTGTTAAATATAAATCAATTGACCTATTTGTTAGTTTTTGTAGTGTCATTTTTGTATTTACCGTTGCACTTTTAAATCTTTTATATAAATCCTCAAGTATTTTAACAGATGTAAGTTTTGATTCACTCATAACCATTCTCCATTATATATTCGTATATAAATATATATGAAATAGAAAAAAACTAATTAATTATTATTGTTTTTTTCTTAAATTTTTCTGCGTATTGTAATGTGTTCATTGTTCCATTAGCTTCAATACCATCTGGAATAAATCCTACTACATAATCACAAGTACCAGCTATTATTTTATTTCTTGCGAAAAAGTATTTTACACTATAAGGTTTTCCATATCTTGATTCTGGTAATGGACAGAATAAATTATGAACTTCATGAAATGGTGGATATTCTTCGTATTGTAATCCCAACTCTAATGCATACTTTTTAGCGTATCTATCTGCTCCTTGTTTACAACCACCACTAACTACTATAGTATCAGTTCCGTATTCATTTTTAAGTTTGAATATGAAATCCTTTATCTTCTTTTTGTTCTCGTATCTTCTACTACCTATGATAGCTATTTTCATTAGTGATTTCTACCACCATCAAATACACAAGTGAAAATTAAATCATCTTCACCTTCATTCCATACTTTATGAAATGCTCCATCTGGTATTAAAATTATATCACCAGTACTAACATTGTATGTTTCTTCACCTACAATCATACTACCTTTACCATTTGTAAAAATATAAACTTCTTCTTGACCACTATGATTGTGACCACTTGTATTTTTACCTGGATGCAATTCAGTTTTTGATACTACAAGACTATCTAATTCTGTATTATCTATTACATTATATGTTTCATTTGAATGAACCACTTTACTATCTATTTTATTTAATTTAATCTTCATTATTTCTCCTGAATCTGTTGATTAATATATTTTGCTAATTTTATATACGACGCAATACCTTTTAATATACCATCATCACTTTTATATCTCCAAGTACTTTTATCACCTTCACTTTCAACTAAAAACCAAGAATATCTGAATTGTTTTGTAATCTTAGTATTTATTTGAAATAAAAGATGTGTATTTCTTTTTATAAATTCTTTACAGTCATTCTCTGTTAAATTTTCATTCCAAAAAATCACTCTAAATTGTTTTCCAGTTATTTTACGAGCGTATCTTAAATTTTCCAAAACTTGTTGTTCAAAATCTTTGTCCTTTATAACATCATCTAATTTCATTCGTAGTGAAAAATACTTCATCTAACACCCTCACTACAATATTCTGTTTGATTAAACTCACACCATCTACAAGCTTTTTTACTTGGTGTCGGTAATAATACATTTGTGGTATGACTACCATCTTCACTAAAACCCTCATCAATAAACTTTGAAAGTTTTCTCGCTACCTTGTTCATTGACACAGTTCCACTTGCGGGTGAGAACTTTTGTACTCGTCTTTGTGGCCAATCAACATTTTCATATAATTTTCTTTTTACTATAAAGTATTCTACTTCTATTTTATCCATTGGATGATTATACATCTTTGAATAGAATTGTTTATATAATAATAATTGTTGAGTTTTATTCTCATCAGATTTCATCCACTTATTCCAACCTTTTGTAGATGTTTTTATATCGTATATTTTAATCGTATCACTAATTGTATCTTTTATAACAATATCAAGATAACCAATCCACTTTAAATTTTTCTGTAAATCCATTTCAACTGGAACTTCGCAACCGATTAGTTCATATCCCTTTTTACTAAAATACTCACCTCGTCTTTTCTTAAAGAAATCAAGTATATCACAACCATCTTGAAAAAACTCTCTCAATTGTTCCTTTGTACAAGGGTCTTTTCCGTATGATTCTTTATCTCTGTTAAATACATCAATCATCTTCTCTTGTAATATTCGTTCAAGATTTAGTTGGTCAGCTCTTTTAACTGTATATTCATACATAACATTAAGATATTTCTGTAACACCTCGTGCATTGCTGTACCGAATAACAAATGAATACTTGGTTCTGATACTCGTTGTTTATCTATGTAGTTAAGTTTCCATCTTTGGGGACATTCACTAAACATTGATAATTGTGAATATGAAATTTTATTCAATTATATTCCCCATTTACCATTCTTAACTATTTGAGCTATGATACCATATACTGATAAATCTTTAAACGCATCTTCAACAGGTTCATTCTGTGCTTCTCTATTGTGTGTTACTACAAGATTTAACAATCTTTGAACTTTATCATTTATTCTAACTACTAATGCTGTTGTAGCTAACTTAACATTAACTGCTTTACCAACACCAGTTCCCATAGAAATATTACTTGGACCATAATCCATTTGTTTTTTACAGAAGGTTTCCCATTGTTCAAATTGTATTCTCTGAAACTCTTTTGCTGTTTCTGGATAATGTGCTTCTATATATGAAGTTGCTGTCATCATACCATTTTTTATATTTTCATCTTTATCTCTATTTTTAAGTATTTCATCTAATCTGTTGTCATATTCACTATACTTACTTTCATCTGTTATTAATTTACTCATTTTACAACTTTCTTTATTTGTTTTTTATCTGTTCCATACATCGCTAATATATCTTTTAATTCTTGTTTATCAATTAATTCAATATATTCTCTAACTTGTAATTTACTACATTCAAAATGTTTACATAAAAGTTTTATTAACCACTCATCATACTTTTTTAATTTTTTTCCTTTTATATATTTATTAAATCTTTTACCTTTGGGTAGGATATCACAATACCATTTATAAACTTCTTTTGGTTTTAATTGACCGATGGAATATTTCTGAAAGTAATTTACAATTTCAATGAACTCTATATCCATTGATAACCAACGATTGATTATGAATGGGCTGAATTTCTTTTGTTCGTCTTCCGTGAAATCATTCCAATCTTTTTTATGAACCAACAACTGGTTCATCCAATCTATAATCGTCATTTAGGTTTATCCTTATAATCTGTTTCATAAAAACCACTACCTTTGAATTGTGGTTTGCCTGTGGATTTAAAAACTCTTTCCATCTCTACTAAAGTTTTACTACAACTAGCCTTTGCACATTTTTCACATATAGGTTTGGTAGAGTTCATACTTTGTAAAACTTCTTTCTCACATTCACATAGTGGACATTTGAAAGTATAGAAAGGCATTTATTTAATGCCACTTATATCTGAAAATTCAGAATTAACATGTCCACATTTTTCACAAGCAAAAACTTGTACTGGAACAAGTGTCTCTTGTCCATTTGGTGAAACCAATGCTGATAGTTTTCTTAATAAAAGTGATTGTTTAAATGTTGAATTTCCACAACTCTCACATGATACTGCTGATGTTTTAGTTATATCTATTTGTTCTTGCATTTGACCATCTTTTCCTGGTGTAATCATTATTCTTCTCCCTCGAATTTCATCGTCACTTCTGTTATTGTTACATCTTCTTCTTTCCAACCTGTCTTATATAAAATGTTTTTATTTTCATAAGGTGGTTGGTGTAATGTAACGGTTATTGGTGGTTTGTCAAAACCTTTATGTTCTACTCTAAATTTTCTCATTTATATATTTCCCTAATTTATCTAAACATTTTACATTTTCTTCTGTTTCAATCCATACTTTAGCACCACAAGATAAAGGTTTATCTGGTCTATATACCACTTTACATTTACCATTTATTTCTACTTCATAACAATAGGTGTTACTCTTATATGTCTTTGTAGTAATAACTGGTTCTCTTTCTCCTGTTTTACTATTTCTTCTTATTTTATGTTGATTTATATGAATAAATTTTTTCATTTATTATTTATCTTTCACAATTGATAACACTTCATTCACACTCATTATAACATAATCATTACCATCAATACTATAATCTGATACAGCTGCGTGTTTATTATATAATATTGTATCACCAACATCACATATTACTGGAATAATTGTTCCATTAGCTGAGTACATACCTTCACCTACAGCAACTACCTCACCCTCAAGTAACATGCCATCTTGAATTGTATCTGGTAAAATTATACCACCCGCTGTTTTTTCTTCTTTGTTTTTTTCATTTGGTTTAACAACAATTTTGTCATTTACTGGTTTTAATCTCATTTTATAATCCTCATTATTTTAATTAAAGTAGACATAAAACATATTTCTTTATCTACAACATTTACATCATTAAATTCACCTTCAGCAATCGCTAAGATACATTCAGCAACTTTACCATTTGAATAAGTATCTACTTCATCATATAATAATCTATATAATTCCGCGTAATCACTAACTGAATTATCAGCTATCAACTTTCTTATATCATTGAATTTAGTTCCACTACCTAACATTTCTAATAATTTTATTTTATAATCATTTTGAATTATTGAGTTTACATCAATCTTTAAATGACCATCAACAACTTGTCTTTGAGCTGAATTGATAACTCTACGAATATCAGGATAACCTGCATTTACTATCAAAGCTAAATCATCAAGATTAAATGTAACATTTTCAGTTTCAAATATATTCTTTAATTGTAGAGCTACTTCTTTTCTTGATGGTGGAACAATCTTATATGATTGACATCTTGATTGTATAGGGTCTATT
>Ga0098061_1000872_pt1 | contig 14820 bp, 3 predicted proteins | sample 22_taG_FD_92579 | JGI IMG/M metagenome (GOLD analysis project Ga0098061, IMG submission 92579) | Marine viral communities from the Subarctic Pacific Ocean - 22_ETSP_OMZ_AT15343 metaG | ecosystem: Environmental > Aquatic > Marine > Oceanic | place: Subarctic Pacific Ocean | collected 2015-01-20 | reverse complement strand
TTTAAAATAAAGCCGTGCTAATCTTTTTGCAGTTGCTGTTGTATACTTGCCCGATTGCCTGTATGCTTTCTTGCCCTTCTCTTCGTATGGTTGCACTATAGGCATTAACTCAGGATATATTTTTCTGTTCCAACTAACCTGCAAGGCAGACGAAATAAGAGGATTAAAATACTTTCCAATCAAATGGTGTCCTTTATGAATGTGAAAGTATTCTGGCACAACCGACTCGACAGTTCCTTTGGTTGCTTGCGCCCAGAAATTCGAATCTCCCGATGTCGGCACTATATAATCGTACTCTGAACCCCACTGTATCATCCACATATACACAGCAATAGTAGGAGAGGCAAGAAATTCTGGGTAAGGTATCCTCCATAATGCAGGCTCGTAATCTTTTCCTTCTGCAAACATGGATGGCGCGGGCATCCACAATGCTTCTCCTAGTTGAGATACTGGCATACCTCTTAACATTTTAAAATAATCTTTTCTTTCTTCTGGCTGCATATATCTTAACGCTGTCACAAAACCAGTAGCCACATGCATTGCCCATATTCCCCATCCTGCTGCTGCTCTCTTAGGATTGTGTCTTACTATCTGATATCCTTTTTTCCACACCGCAATGCCCGCAGTAAAAAACGGCAAGCTTTTCAAATAAGCCGTGTTACCTGCAAAATTACCATATTCCTGAAATGGCACGGTCACCTGAGCAGCCAAATAAAATGCCATCTCATCACTCATACCCTCTTCTTTAGCCTGATGCCATTCCATTATTCTATTAAAATACTCGGAGGCATTAGAGGGTATTTCAGCCAGGTTTAAGCCAGATTCTATAAATTTTTTCAACCTCTTCCCCACCTTAGCTCCACCACCCGACAATATTTTATCTAAATCATTTGAAGATGTTTTAAAAAAAGCTGATAGAGTCTGACGCTGTCCACCAATTTGAAAATAGTTCCGTATTGACTCTAGGTCATTTTTTTCTAATTCACTGCCAAATTTTTCCTGTATATTTTGTATAAATACTTTTGAAAAAAACTCAATCGGATCTACTATAGGAGTCCAATTTGTTTGCTTCGCCATTGCGGCTGTCATAGTGTCTAGAGGCGCATTATTTAATGGGAATATCCAATCAAGTGATGTTACAGATCTACTTAACAATCTTCCTGACCTTGCCATTAGTGATATTATTGGATTAATCTGTTGAGGCGCGAACTGCCCTGCCAAATCTATAAACTCTTGTCCTGGCTTGTAAAACTGTGGCTTCCCATTATAATATATAGGGAGATGACCATCCTTAAAGTTTGCATAAGAGTGCTTATTTTGAGACTCATCATAAAAACCTCTTGGTAACATGGGATTAAGCCTACTAAACACTTCCTGATCCCTTGATGCCATGTCTACTATTCTTTGCCATTGCATGTTCATCATACCTTGATCAATGGATTGCATTATAAACCTAGTAACTGAGGTGGTAAATGGTATAATCCTATGTTTACTACCCTTTCTAGGCTTTAATGCGGCTAAACCATGCATTTTCCAATCGTTATAATTTGGTGTTGAGTCTTCAAACATTCCACTTTGCTTTACCTCATCAATGCTTGAGTCGATATACCTCAGAAACGGAGTATATCCTCCTAATTTGTTATATTTAAGGAGCCTTTTGTATGTTGTTTCTTTCATTTTTCCACTTCTATATAACCATAACAAACTATCATTTATAAGAGCATCATGTATTTTTACACGCTCCTTGAAGGTTAATATCTTCTTTTTTACTCCTGGTATTTTTTTCTTTATCTTAGTGGTAATCTTTTCGCCAACTGGTTTATAGTTTTCAAAGCTATCTATGGTTGCAGTTGCATCTTGTATAGAAAAATGATCATTTTTAAGTATATCATCATAATATTTGTATTCACCTTTAAGCGCAATAACTTTGTTTCTCTGCTTGATCATTTCCGCCTCCATCTCCCACACCTCTTCTTCAGTAAGGTTTTCTGTTTCTAGAAATTCCTTTTCCATCTCCAGTAACCTTAAATTCTCTGCTTCATATGCATCTTTTGCCTGAGTCATCAAATTATTGTCTACTACTATGCGCCTAGCTAATAAATATTCATTTAAATATCTAATCTCAGTTAGACTTAGATCATCTGTTATATCTGAAAATTTGTAGTCTCTGTATTCGTAGTCTGAATAATGACCAGTCTTTGGGTTCCTCATTGGAACCACCATACCCCTACCACCTGGCATGATTGCATTAAACATAAATGTTTGCCGTTGCCTTGTTAAGAACGACATTATATAAGGATCCCCTTCCTTGCCTAATATCCCTACTTTTGCGCTATATCTAGAAAGAACCTCAAACCTGTTTGTAAACTGATATTTAGCTCCCTGCGTTCCTTTATAAGCATCACTTTTTGTTGGGATCTTGCTTTGGTCTAATATTCTTGCCCCTATCTTCTCAAATGGCGGTAAATTATTATAATCACCTACTATTTTCCTCATTTCGTTAATTACAAAGTCTATTTCTTCAGCAGTACGCTCTCCTCCAGGCTTTAGAAACACATCGAACAGGTCTTTGTATTTAGTCATTATCGCCTTTGGATTATGAAAATAATTCTCTATAAGTACAGCATATCCCTCTTTTACCCTTGTAGACAAAGCATGTCCTCTTGAAGCCCTTGGATAATACTCAACATATATATCTGTCAGTCTTTTAATTAACATCGCTTTTTTGGGATCCGCAGATCCTTTCCATAAGTCTGTTACTATTTTATGATTCTTATCTAAAGCATGTGCCGCTTCGTGTGTAACAACCACGATATCAAATAATGACTGAACTCTTAGCCTACCCGTTGCAGGCAAGTGATAACCTAGATATTTCTTTGGAATCTCACCTTCATTTATTTCCACACCCAATTTATCCAACACATCTTTAACCGCCCTATGTAATTCAAACGGTCTAGTTTCATCATTTAATGTTTTCTGTATTATGTCATCAATCTTATCTATCTGATCTTCAAAAGATGCTGAAACACGGACACCCTGCGGTTCTCCCGTTTCCTTTGATCTTTTAATAACATTTTTAAGAGTTCTCTGTAATTTCCCTATTTTTATATCTCCACCCTTTACTATATTCCCATCAGGATCCGCCCATTGCATAATAGAGTAGCCTGTGTGACCAGCGTGCTTCTTTAACTGAACCGTAGATCCATCTTCTGCTTCTAGTATTATAAAATCACCTTCCTCGTCAGCAACAGCCTGAACATTCTGTAATACTTCATTAAGCTTGACTATAGTTTTGTTTAATGGGGGGGATTTTGTTGTAAATATTTGTTCTTTTGGAGAAACTATTGTTTTCTTTGTTTTAGGTGCGGTAGTCTCTTGTGTTCCTGTTACGGCAGCATCTACTTTAAGATCCGAGCCTTCCTTAGTAAGCCAATCTATCATCTCTGCTTTATTAAATTGTGGGGATGCTTCTAACCTTTCCAAGGGAATCTTCTTGTAAGTTACAGCAAATATTTCACCTCTACCTTCCTTAGACCGCCAATCATCCTTTTTATCAAACTTAATACGAACAATACGACCACCTTCAGGCTCTAAATATTGAGCATCTGGAGTTGCTGATGCGTGTGTTCTTTCATAAAATTCGGATGGAGTTAAATGCCCATCTTTTTGTGCCTGTTGCCACTCTTCTTCAGACATAGACCTATATAAGTATTCTGGATCCTCTCCTTCCTCGGTAACCACTTTCTGTATAATTTTACCATCAGCCTTTTGTTCTTCCTCTGTCGGAAATCTTGGTTTAAGCTTAATAGTTCCTGGCTTGGGCAATACCTGTGGTTCTAATTCGACCTCTCCCTCTACAGGGGCTTCAGTTGGAACTTCTTCAAATACATTATCTATATTAGTTAATATTTGATCTCTGTCTTTAAATAGATTTAGTTTACCAGCTTCTGCTTGAAATGACTCTAATCCCTCACCAATCTTTACCTCCTTTATGATATTTCCTTCTTTATCGGTAATAATAGTAAGAGTTGTCTTGTCTCCAGATCCTGGATCAATACCTTCCATTTTATGGACTAGGTTGCCAGTCTTCTTCTTCCCAACACCTTCCTCGGTAGTTGTAAATCCAGGAACTGTTGGTTCAGCAACAGACACTTCTACTGGTTTTGGTGGAGCCTGCTCAGTTAATTCTCCTAACTCTACCCCCATTTCATCCAACTTGCCCTGGAAGTTTTTGTATGCCTTTTTTCCTTCTTCCAGATTACTATACTCACTAAATGATACTAGCTTGTTATTTTGAGTAACAATTAACGAGTATTTCCCATCTCCAGTGGGAGCTAAATCTACCTGTAAGCCTGCTCCTTCTTTAGTTGCAGCCTCAATAAACTGCTCCCTCGTTAAAAGTTCTCCTCCTGGCTCAACTTCTTTCGTTGCGTAAGCTCCCTCTTTTGCAATTTCTAAACCTTCTGGAGGCAGTTCCTCATGCTTTCTTATTTCTGGTTTATCTTCTAAGTTCTTTTTTAATGCCAGAGCTTCGTCATATACCTGCCCTGCTGTATTTTCATTTTCTTCAACAGCCTTATGATAGCGTATATTCCTATGAATTTGCATTGCACCGCCACCACCGCCATACATGGATCCAATAATACTACCCATAATTCCTTGTTCTGCTATGCCATCTGCACTCTCTAATATCTTATATATTGCATCGTTAAGAGATTGTATATCGCCTGATATCCATGCATTTTTTACTTCCTCTCCCATTCCTGCAAACAGCTCTTCTATTCCCTCTTGACCACCAGACTTTATCTGTTGACCCAGGAGGTGCTTTATCCTACCAAATACGGTATTTTTAATGGTTGCGTCACTAAATAAACGCTCCATAATCTTTTCAGTACCCGCTTTTTCTGTTACATATTCTATAACACCTGATAATATAGCGTCAAAAGGATCTTTAGTTTCAGCATATCGTGAGCCTGCTGCTTGCGCTGACAGCAAGTTAGTAGCTATATCTGGTCTCCCCATAGCTGCAAAACCTAAAACTTCTACCACTTGTGGAGCCTGCATACCCAGTTGCCATAATATATAACTTGCACCCGCTTCTGTTCCAAGATCACGGAACACTTCCTGCATCCCTTTATTGTCAAAAAAAGCAGATCCTCCCTTAGCATATTGATTACCAAGAGCAAGTGTATTATCATTAGCGTGAGTAATAGCCATCATAACAGGATCATAATGTTCCCTATATTCTTGTCCTGTTGGTAGATTAAGCTCTTGCCCTATTGCTTTTGCACCATGCTCTATTAACGCTGCTGATGCGTCATATAGTATGTCAAATGTCATAAGACCCACTTCGGTTGTTCCACCCAAGGCTTGTGCTGTGCCTGACAAAACCCCGTCTACAAAATTACTTCCCGTTGTAAAGTTGTTGGCTTTCCAACGCTTATAATCTGCGTCTGTCCATAATTTTGGAGTATCTTGAGCCTCACCAGTTACTCGAACACCACCAGCCTTTTGAGACTCTTCGTATTTACGCATTAATCTTTCCGCTCCAGGACTACCTTCTTTAGCGTCATAACCCTGTTGTTTCATTATCATATCTATTTCTTCAGCTTTAAACTTAGCTACCTGATCCTGATTTAAAGCATCTCTTTCAAGCCACTTATCCATCTGCCCATACAAATCAGTAGCCGCTAATAAATAATTATCTTCTATTCCTTTAAATTCGTCATAGTCTGCGTTGTACTGTTCATATAACTCTGTTGGGATCCCGCCTTTTTCTTCAGCCATCTTATCCCATTTTTGTATATAATACTCGTATGCATTTGCATAATCTTCTTCGATACCCTTTATATTAGAATCTTTTGCTACCTTCTGTAAATGTTCTAGCTTTGGATCTAATAGTTGAGATGGCAGTCCTGGCAATTCAGACTGATCTGTTTGTATTAAAAACTTATTTGATTGGAATTTCTTTCTACTTGATACTATTTCGTCCCAGTTATCTCTCGCATATTGTTGAAATCCTTTTATAAAAGGAGTATCTTCCTTTACTGGGGATGAGGGTATGCCTAGCAAAGAATTGACCGATTTAATTGGATCATGTAATCCAAATGTTACCATTGAAGCATACTCTGAATCCAATAAGCCCTTTGGTTTACTTTCTTCTACATATTTTTCAACTGATTCTGAATCTTGAATTTGAACCTGCTTGCCTGTTATTTTTTCTACAGCAGATTTATATTCATCCTCAGAGATTTTACCCTCAAAAAATTCTTTGGCATAATTTCTCTTTTGATTGTCAATTACATCGCGGGGAACTGAATAATAACGACCATCATCCTTCTGAATAATCTTATTACCTTCCTCGTCCTCTACCGCCTCCATTAGATCCCATTCTTTTGTGTTAGCCCTTCCTTTTAGAACCATGCCTGTGCGCGGATCTAAACTTCCTAGATGAGGTTTTTGTTCTGGATCTCCTGCGTATTCTTCAAACTTTTTTAGTCCTTCAGGATCAAACTCTTCATATGTTCGATAATCGAAATCTTCCCCCTCTGGGTCAAAGAATTGTGCGGTTGGTGCTTCTGGGGTTACCTCTGATTGTAAAGACTTATAGTGTTCATCAATTGCGCGACCTATTTCTTCTTGCGATGTTCCCTCTTTAAACTTAAATTCATAGTCTTTAGTATTGACTGTTAATGGCATTACTTATGTTTTCTTTTTTACCGTATATGTTGTTCCGTCTGGAGATGTATATTCTTCATCGCCTTTATCTTCGCTATGAATAGTTTCCTTCCACATTTGAGGTTTGTGGAGATTTTTGGTAAGTTCTTCTACAAGCTTTGCTTTAAACTTCTCATCCCCACCAGCAGTGGTAAATACTGCCTTGTCAATATCTAAGTCCTCAAACTCCTCTCCTAATAATGCAAGCCAGTTCTCATCACTCTCCTGAGACATCGCCTGTAATCTTGACAGGGGTGTTGTTAATCGGTCTACCAGATCTCTTACCTTCACTACTATATTTTCATAGGACTGTTTTTCATTCAGTTCGTAGCTACCTTGATCGTCTTCACCAAGCCCGTAAGGTATACCAGCCTCATCATAATTAATAAGATCTCTTAGTGTCGTTAATGCTCCATCTGAAGTATCTGTTTCATTTCCCTCTGCGTCATATGTCTTAAAGAATCCCTTCATAGCTTGGAAATTTTGCATTATTTCATTTTTTATACTCGCTCTTCCCGCAGCAGTCTTTTCTGTAGCACCTGCTATCTTTTCTTTTTCCGTCTGCTGATCGTTTAATACCTTCACAAGGGAATTCCTATAAGTCTTGAAATTCTTGCTCTTCATAAAGTTGGGATCCCGAAGTGTTGCGAAGATCTCATCTGAATTAACATCACCATCAAATGCCTGCTCATAATAACCAGTCATCTTATTATCAACGGCTGTTTCTATAGCTGCCGCTTTATTTTTTCTAAAATTCCCAAAACTTGTTGCAAATCCTTTAGCTGTTATAGTACCCTTTTCCGCAAGACCTCTTAGATAGTCTTCAGCCACCTTAGAACTATCAGCCTGTGTTAACTGATAAGGCTGTGTTGTGTCTTCTTTTAATACCAACTTATTATTTTGTAATTCTGCAATATCTTTCCAAGACTCTCCTTTGGCATAATCCTCCACTGATACCCTTAATTTATTTGTTTTCTTTCTTTTAGATCTTGAAAGAGGCTTGCCTTCCTCCTGGGAGCCTGTTATATCTTCCAACTGCTTTATGCTAGATTTGTAAAGATTAAACTCTTTCACTTTATCATCTCGCTGTTTCTTAATAGCCGTATCTTGTTGCAACTGGTAGCCTTGCAATGCTTGTTGATAGCCCTGACTTCCACTTAGAAATTCCACCAGTTCATCTTCCTGGGCAACGCCACCTGTCTGATAACCTTTCCTTGGCACTCCTGCAACACCTCCTTCTGCATTTACTTCAGGCTGACCATAATATTGTTGTGCTTTGATTAATTCTAATTGATCAGCAAAGTCCAGACCCCTCTGTTTGGTAGCTTGAGCTGCGGCAATTTTACCCATCTCGTGCTGACCAATACCCCCTGCAAGGGATGTGCCAAAATCCGTCCATCCTTGAATTGCGGCATTTTTAACATTAGCTTGTTTTTGTGCCACCCTTTGATCATATGCCTGCTGTTCTGCTATATTTGCCTGATCTGCCTGGAATTGCGCTCTTCTATTAGCATCTGCAACAGCGCCTTCCTGCCTTGCTATTTCACCTGCAAGCTTCATTCTTTGACCCTCTTTAGCAGCCTGCATTTTTTGCGCATCTGCCATCTGTTTACTAAGGATCTTTTCGCCCATTCCAGCTACCGCCTGAGTCGTACCCTGCTGTAATGCTAATTGTTTTTGTGCTTCTATACCACTACCCTCTAAACCCTGTTGTGCTGACTGGTAAGCTAATTGTCTTTGACCTTGCTGTTGTTGCGCTCCAATGGCACGAAGAGCAGGTCTCATTGCGAGTTCTGTCCTAGCCCTGTCTGCTGATCTTCCCCTCAAATCAGCCATATAACGCTTTAAATAGCCTGTGTTAGCCTTTTGTTTAAATGCTTCATGTCTTCTTGCTGGTGCAATGGGTTGATTTTTAGCTTGTTGATGTCTGCTAATCCCTTTAACTGCCGCCATTGCTGCGGGTAATAAAAACCATGCTGGCATAATTAGATCCCCCTCACTTTATACATTAATCATTTCCCCTTGCAACAGCATCATACATAATAGTAAATATTTCATCGGCATTTTCTATCTCAAAATTTGCTACCCTTCCATAAATTCTGCCAAGATCACCAAGACCACGCCAAGTATTCTTTTCTATTGAACTAATCGTCTGCGATCTTTCTATATTATTACTATCTTTATCGTTATATGCTAAGTTATATGTTAAATTTGCGTTAGAATTGCCGTTATAATCGACTTTAACTCTCTTTATCTGCCCAGAGTCCATAAACAAGTCCACCGTCTTTATACGGGCATCCTCGCTTGTTTTGTCATCACCAGGGTATTTATAGATAGTTTTATCAGAACCATTTAAAAGTAAATTCATGTTCTCTGAAGATGATCCTCTGGATAATATTGAGGAAGACATTATGTTTAACCCTTTGAATGTTGTCCACATACGGTATGTCATATCATAGGCATACGATATATAGGTTTCATTATCATGTAATACATATTGATTGCGAAGCGGTACATAAAAGGCTATATAATCCCCATTTAAGGGTATATCAATAACATTGCTAGATATATTCATCATACCTTCAGATGACCACCTAATCACACCCTCTTCAGAGTACCACAACAACTCTGCACCAACTTGAACTAGTGTTTTAGGGGCAAATAAACCAAACTGCAACTGTTCTTCTATTAAAGAGTCGCTACTCCCAGCCCATCCCGATGCAGTACCTTTAAGAACAAACCTGTTTATCGTATTACGGGTAAATATTAAAAATGTGTTGGAATATTCAAATTTTAAAAAGGATGGTGCTGACAATATATTAATAACAGGCTCTTTTAATAGTTTATAATTAAGATCAGGAAACCCCTCACCTCCAACCTCAGACCACATAATCATATTGTCATACTTTCTCTGAGTTTTATCTTTTGTGGTGGCAAAACTTATATTATTATTCTGCGAACGGTCAGCCCAATTAACGCCCACTGGTATAGCATATCTTGGTGTTCCATTTCTCATAGCTAGTATTAGGTTTTTATCTGAAACATAATCATTTATTGTCATCTCAGTAGCACCATAAAATCCGTGAAACCCCGATTGAGTATATTCCTGTGCTTGCTCTTCTACAGAAGGACTAAAGGAAGACGAGACTCTGTTTATATATGTTGATGCTCCAAGCCCAATATCATATAATGGTTTATCTTTAAATCTGTCTTGGAAATTATCCCCTTCAGGAACAAAACCTGATTCCGTTAAATCAAACTCCGACAACAACATATGACCATAATGGTTATTGCTAGACTTAGTATAACTTCCGCCAATATCCTCTGTCTCTGTGTCTACAAGCGACCAACCAACTGTTACTTTCTCATCTACCAAATCCCACGACATATACACAAACACACTAACAAATACATCTTGCTCAACATTTTTCAAAGCATTCATCCTTAAATTACCAAGTCCTCTGTTCGGAGCAATCCTATACCCACCAACAGTACCAACTTGCGCCCGTAAGGATAAAGTACCTTTAGGACTATAATCGCTAGTTTCATAGCCCAGCCCCAATGATAATAAATTTCTTTTAGGGTCTAAATCTAATTTAGGGTCTTGTTCGTCAACTACATCGCCCCCAAAATACTCCGATTCAGCATAGGTCGTATGCTGAGACCAATATGGAAGTCCTGTACCACCTTCCTGTTCGGTTGTAAGTGACTTTTCTGAATCCCCAGGGCTAAGACCTGTAACTGATGTTGCTTTAAAATTATCCCTATTATAACCCTTAGTCATTGGCAAAAAATTACCTTGCACAAAAGGATACACTCCAGACCTTCCAGTTTCGCTATGCAGGCTGTCTTGCCTAACATTTGTATTGTCAGCATACCCAGAATCTGTACCCACTACATCAGACTCTCCCAATCGTGAATTGGAATCATAATGATCATCGTAATGAGTTACTGGATGATTAGGAAGAGCATCTGGATCGTTAATAGACCCACATGATATATAAAATATTGTATTCCTAAGATCAAGCCCAACAGGTTTATCAAATTTATCCCATGTAGTACCACCGTGGGTTATACCTCCTGCCTGGATATTTGAATCGCGATTTACTAAATCCTTTTTCCTAAATGTTATAGTGGTATAAAAATATCCTCTATCAGGCATTTGACCAATAGATAGAGCCTGTTTCCTAAATGACCACCCAGCACACCAAGGCTTAAATGATCCAACGCTATTATAATATGCCCTATTTGAACTACCAGCATCTCTAGTGCCTGGTGTAGAGGTATCATATTTTCTACTTATACTTTTTGATTCTTCCTGCAACACAGGCATTTTTAATTGGAATACGCCTGGTATCATGTAAAGTTTATTTAAGCCCGTTGGAAATGTTCCCCATACTGCCTCATTTGAAAGCGTGTAATTATCTAAATTATTACCCGTTGTGTCTAAGGTGGTAATTGGAGCAAGACCCCTTGTTGAGGTCACATCATCAGCCAACACCTCTTTTACAGCAAGTTTATAGGTTTGCACCTCTTTCTTAGGACGATCATCATCGTATCTCCACTCGCCATCAGATGCTGCGATTGTATGCTCGTGATTCGAAGGTACTTCATTACCATCATCATCATAATTTATATAATAGCCATTTTTATCGCTGTAGGCATTGTGTGCTGGCGCATTATGATGCATATCTGTAGATTTATGGCGACCATTTATAGTCTGTTCATGGGTTGAGAAATTACCAACAGCATAATGATATACGGTTGTTTCTTCCGTTGATGGAACCCAATAACCTCCAAATATATAAGGATCACCATCTTCAACTACTTCAAATGGACATTCTGTTGGAGGGTTTATGCAATTTTGAACCATTAATGGGTCATCTATGGAAGTTGCCTCTCCATTATTGGTAAGATTTGCCCTGTTTGCAAGATCATACATAGGCTTTTCTACATCACCCAATCCCAAATCATCAGTATTTGGAGCTGTTAGTATTTCTGTACTTCCAGAAGGCACTCTTCTATGTTGGAAAACTTGTTGTCTTGATAATGCACCTAAAGTTACATCACTGCTCAAACACCACCTTCCGTAATGGATTCCGATGTTATTTTCCCATGTAAAATTATCTTCTTTGTCAATTACCGTAGTCCCATCCGCCTTTGTAAAAGCCTCATTCGGGTCAGAGGCTGTCTTTATAGATATATCATTATACTTATCCTCTATACCTTCATGTCCACTGGCAAGATATATATCTCCCTCTGATGTCTTTCGATGATTTGCCACTATTTTATTAAAGCAGAAATAGATAGTATGATCGGCAGATGCTGCCAACAATGGTATCTTCACATATATATCAATTTCTCCGACCAATTCATTGGCTTCTGTCCTTATAGTTCTATATGTATATGGCACATACACCATGATTGGCGTTGTCATATCAGTGTCATATATTCTAAGATGCCTTGAATAATATTCATCAAGCCATTTTATACCCCTTTCGCCAGCCATATGCTCTGATCCAGGGTGAAAATAATAAGACCAATTGTCCATAATAGAGTTGCCGTAATCATCCACCATATCATTTGTAGACAGCTTTACTTGGACAACTGCATCAACATAATTACTTAAATTATTATTTCTTACAGTAATAGGGGTCATATACTGAAAATCACCAGGAATTGAAGCGCTTTTAGTAACACCTCCCACCATAACCACACCTGCATTTACTGCCGAGGTTTTACATGGAATGCCTGCATCATTCTCATAAGATATAGTCTGACCCACAGATTTAATAGTTGATATAGTATAACTATTTTCTGTGTCAAATGCGTCAGTAGTTTTATTTTTTATCTCTTCTTGGACTGAAAATTCCATACCATCAAGCTCAACACCCTCGGAATATCGAACTATACGATAATATATCTTGAAATATTTTAAGTCCTTTTGTAAGTTTAACGGAATTTCTGGAATATTAAGATCGTGTATGGTTATACTTTTAATTAACTTTTCATCACTAACACCATCCTCGCCTATTTTAAAAAATTGCCCATTTGCCCAATCAGACATTGGAGACGGGTTGCTTTCAACGCCAGTTGCCGTCACAGTCGTATACTGAACTTGTAACAATCCTATTCCACCCAGAGTTGCATCAGTCACATCGCTAGTATATGTAATTGAACTGCTTTTGGCGTGATACTGATCTCCTAATGCTTTAAGAGATATTCTAGGTTTGTTTTTTGGTGCTTTTAAGCCTGCATATGACGCAACAAGCTCACCCCTTGGGGTTACAGTTATCTTATGTATTGGGTTTATGCCATCATTTACATATACACTTCTATCCCCAACAGATATATCTATATTTGATTCTTTTGTATATGTAAGACCTGCATCATACAAATCTTGTAAATAAGACTTGCCCGTTGTTTGATTTTCCCATATCCATCCATAGACAGGCACTTGTTCATATACTTTATATCTTCGAGTTCTTCCAAAAACCCTCTTATATTCATATTTTCCCGTCCACTCATTTTTTATTGTAGTAGCTGGGATAAATGCCTCAAGCCTATACTCACCATTTTCGCTTGTTATTCCATATACAAATAATATATAATCCTCAAAATCACCCTGCATCTTATTGGTCGGGTAATAAGGTTCTGATACAAATATAATTTCGGAAAAATGTGCGTTTAATTTAGTAGTTAAATCGGCACTATATTCAGAGGGGTCGGTTCTTTTTTCAAGTCTACCAACCCCTGTAATCTCATAATTAACACATTCCTGAAGCTGATCCTCTTCAAGTGTATCGGGGCGATCTACATTATTGAGACCGCCCGTTAATGATACGAAGGCTTTTTTTGCCACTATGCCTCTCCGTTAACCGAAGGTACATCTTTGACAAAATATTCATTTTGCAGACCTTGCAATGTATGTATGCCTCCTAGACTTTGCCCTAAAGCCTGCTCCACCTTATTTAATTCACCAAGAAGCTCTTCTTTTTTAGCAACCAGCTTATTATGATATTCAACTTTTTCCTCTAACTGAGTTTTTATTGAATCAGATGTTATTTTTTTACTATCATTACTAGAAGCGCTATCATGCTCCCTTTTTTCCTTTGTAGCCATTAAGACCCCCTTTGTTTGTTATGCGTTTTCTAAGGCTTCTACCTTAGCTGATAATTCTTGTATTGCTTTAATCATATAAGGAATTGATGTTGACCAACTAATTGATTTAGAATCTTCAATTCCACAGGCATCTCCCAATATACCAACCATACAGGAAATATCTTTATTTAAAGATTCTACTTCTTGTGCAACTAAACCTATTCTTGTAAGGTCTTGATGTCTCCCAATATCTGGTTTCCAGTAAAATTTTCTTAATCTAAGAGCATTTATATTATCTAGTCCATCTACGATTGTGTCTTCTATATCTCTTTTTAATCTTTCATCTGATGAGTCGTTAAATCCAGCAGTTGTGCCAGAGTGAACATATGATACAGTAGATACTAAACCACCATCGCCATCGTGAAATGCAATCCATCTACAATCAGCATCTGTATCTGGTTCATCCTTGCCTGCCCATAGTGTTATACCATATCTATTAGCATCACCACCATCATTCTGAAATCTTGCCACATAATTAGTTGCCCTATCTTCTTGAACATCTAATCTATATGAAGGAGCGAGTTCGTTAATACCGACATTGCCTGAAGCCTCTATTACCATTCCATTTTTAGAACCATCAAAGGTCTCGCCGTACACCATCTTCAATACATCTTCAGAATGGTCTATGCCTATATGTCCGTGTATATCTGCACTAGCGTTATCTGCATCTGTATGAAATATTATTCCACAATTATCTGCCAAGTCTGTAGATACTCTTATTTGACTAGTAGCACTAGTGCTGTGTACGTGTAATTCATTGCTTGGTGAAGCAGTCCCAATACCGACATTGCCAGAACCAATAATTACTATACCCGTATTATTTATAGAAGCATTGGCAGATTTTGTCGTTAGGTTTAAAGTTCCACCTGTAGAATTATCTGTACCCCAAACAGCTAGCTGTCCAGCACTACTACCCTCAAAAGACATTTTCATAGCATTTGC
>Ga0098061_1000871_pt1 | contig 14853 bp, 25 predicted proteins | sample 22_taG_FD_92579 | JGI IMG/M metagenome (GOLD analysis project Ga0098061, IMG submission 92579) | Marine viral communities from the Subarctic Pacific Ocean - 22_ETSP_OMZ_AT15343 metaG | ecosystem: Environmental > Aquatic > Marine > Oceanic | place: Subarctic Pacific Ocean | collected 2015-01-20 | reverse complement strand
CATTATATATAACACCTCTGAATTCTTGTTCTATGTCTACTTGTTCTCTACACATTATACATACATTATATTTATTTATACTACGTCTTGGAGTATTATATGGTGAACCAACTACCTTATATAATTCATCATCCCATTCTTCAAAGATCTTAGGTCTGCGGCTTATCATAATCTGTCCTATTGTATGTCCAACAACACCTGGTTTGAATTTCTATAAGTAGACCACTATATATATATATCTGTAGTTGCAAATGGTGTCATTATAAAGTCTTCCCGATCTAAGTGATCAAATATTTCAGGTAATTTGATACGATTCTCTATAGGTAAGGAAACATCACGAATTATACTATATACTCTAGTCTCTATAGAAAATCTAACTTCATTACTTCTGGGTGACATAATATTCCCTTATGTATTCTTCTATTGGTCGTATACTTTCTGGTCTTCGTATTCGAAGTTGAGAGAGCATGCTATTACCAGTCGCAATGGCTACTGCATCTACTATAGGATCACGACATATCCGACCAACACCAGTGAATGCGTAGTGTTCCATTGATAGTTTGATATGTTCCCTTTGAGTTTCCATGATACTGCATTCCCTTATAATTTTTTTATAAAATTCTATACGTGACGGAGAATCTATAGTATAGTCTCTGTCACTTCCTTTATCTTATCAGGAAGGTCATGTATATCTGTGATAACTATGCTCTTATGCCATGAGTGATGTATATGATTACCACTAAGGGAATTGATGCCGAAGAATACTACTGGGATACCTGCTACCTCTGCTCTATCTAATTCAGCAGTGATACTATTACGACTACTATTATAGTCCCCATCATTAGTAAGTATGATTAACTTCTTCTGAGCATGTGATGGTATTAGTACATTGAGAGCTTTGTACAGTGCATTAGGAGCATCAGTATTACCTCCTTCCTGCAGTTTCATCCATAGATTATCCATGTTATCAGAGAGTAGTCCCTCTTTCGTCTCAAATATTACTGTAGCTGGGCTCCCAAATTTTACACAGGTAATATCGATCTTCTCTATACACCAGAGACTATGTACAATAGTGCAGGCTATCTCTCTTGATACCTTAGCCGGTTCACCCATCATTGAACTACTATTATCTAGTATCAATGCTATGTGTCCATTAGGATCATCCATAGCTGGTGCCAATGGTGACTTCCATATCCTTGGTGTGTTTTCTTCTATTACTATCTCATACAATCTTCTACTATTAATTCTCTTTCCCTTCCTACTAGGAACTCTATTCAATTTATTTGCTTCATGTTGAATAGCTAACTTGGATAGTAGTGTCTTTCCTACCTTACTGGAGATAGCTGTATCAATAGTGGGAATTCCAGTTACTCTTATGACATCTGTACTATTAGGATCTGTATATCCTGGCGTACTGGTATCATTATTCATATCCATAGCTAGTACTGGATCATCATTAGTGAAGATATAATCTCCAGGTGGATCTGGTTCTTCATCTGGGTCCATAGTTATATTATCTGGATACATTATCTTATGAGGATCTGAATTCTTGAATACAAATGGCCAATTGCTTTGTGGATATCCAGCATCAGTCCAGATCTTCAGGTATATATCATGTAACTTACCTATGATAGTTATTCTATCATCTATTGTTGTACTATCCTTGCGTAACCATCTCATTAACTTGATGGTTTCTTGCAGGGGGTTGTAGATTGTATCATCCTTGTCTATATTTCTTACATACCTATTTTCATAACGAACTCGTAGTGTCCTCATATAACTTAGAGTCAATCTATATAACCTATAAATATCATATTCAGTTTCTATTAATGGTGTATCGTATGCACTTATAGCTGCATGTTCTACTGGAGCAAGCTGACCTGTTACTCTCTTACTTACACTAGGAAGTAACCAGGCCATTATTGATAGATTATATGACGTGTATGGTTGTATCCATTTCCATGTACTAGGCACTACATTTAAATCATTCACATCACAGACAAGATTAGTAATCCTTCTATGAATATAGACATGATTAACAGATAGTAACCATTTCTTCCTATCTTCATCTGATAATGCTCTAGCTTCTTCTACTGATAGTCCACTCACTTTCCCAGTACCATGCTCTATCCTTACATAGGTAGGTTCACCACTAGTCCAGTGAGCTAATTCATGACCTATGAGTGCGACAAAACATTTACGTATCTTATCTGTACCAATAGCATGATGAATAAATGCATCACCAAACCACTTGATAAGGTTAGCTTTACACAGTGGCATATTTAATATAACACCACTACTATTAGTATCAAGTAATATAGCTGGCTGATAGTCATCACTAAGATTACATTCATATCCATATGGTGTCATCAATTTTACTAATTTCTTAGCATATGTATATATACTATCAGGATCATCGATATTAAACATTGGACACATCTTTCTTAGGGAATATAGCACCAGTATTCTGTGCCTCATCCATTAGTGTATCTTTAACCTGTTCATTCTTAATGCCGGTGAACACATATGTATTCAAGGCTTTACCTAGTTCAGTATTGAACCCTGGACTAGTAGGCGTGGTACTTAGTACTGTAGCCTGGAGTAAACTCTTAGCTACTGCAGTATAGGATACATCATGTGGTATGACTGAATTGATAGGATTAAATTTCCTATGCAAATCTACTGCCACGTCCCAATTGATTTCACCTAATAAGCTGGGGTATCCTCTTAGTATTGACTGTGTTGCTGGGTCAAACTTCACAATATTCTTAATGATATTCTTCAGTGTACCCATGTCAACCTCATACGGTACATCAATGCATACAATACGACGCAATTCTGCTGCTGAGAATGACCTGAGATCATCTTGCTCATATTGTATCTTCATAGGATTGCCTGTTAACAGGAAAGATACATCACTGAAATCAGTAGTAGCTCCTTCATCACCATCAGCTACTTCAGAGTGCTGAATAGTATAGGATCTATTATGACTATCAAAGATGGAATAGAATATTCTCCTTACATTATCACTGAGACTATTGAATTCGTTCATGATAATGTTAGGCTTGAGTCCTAGTGATCTCATCTCCTCCACTGCCTTGACAATGATTCCTTTCTTTATAGTAATACCAGTCTTGCTAGTGATATTAACATAATTGAAGAATTCATCTACATCAAGGGCAGAGTTACAATCGATACGTAACCAACCATAACCAAACCCCTTAGTCGCTGCACCAATAGCATAGGCATAATTCGTCTTACCTGATCCACTTGGTCCCAGGAAGGCGATGGCTGGAGTACTACTAGCGAGGTGATACACTGCCTCTGATACTATATCAGGATTAGCTAGGAATGCAGGATCTGGTGTTACTACATACTTACTGGTATCTTTCTTAGTACTCTTAGCCTTAGTGAGTACGACACTCTTAAGGATAGAGAATAGATTTTTACTAATCTTATTCAAGTTATTAGCCTGAATATGTAATTCTTTATTATCTATCTCTACACTATAAGAGCCTTCTTCTACACCAAAGGTTAAGCTCTTCCATATCTCTGCTATATTCTTAATCTCTTGCATGAATGTAGGACTAGCTATATATGCTCCCATGGTTAAGACGTCATCTTTTAGATCCAATAGGGTATCAGGATCTATGAAGAAACTCTTTTCGTAGTCTACATTCCCACTACCATGAGATGCTACTACCTTAATCATATCAACACCACTGGCAGAAGCATCTTGCATATTAATAATCATATAATGATTATCACGAGGTGGAACTGTATTGTTATTAGTAAGTACCTTGACAAAGGAGATTGGAATATCTGGCACATTATACTTGGCTATATCATTGATGGAGCTCATCGTATTTCCTTTCAACCTGTTTGGTTTAGGTCGTCATCATCATCTTCTTCATCAACAGATATCAATTGATCAAGAACATCTTCTTCTTCATCTGTTAGAGCATCTTCAAGCTCTTCTGTGTTTATATCATCTACCTCGATGTCTATAGCCTCACCAATGAGATCAGGTACATCTACAGTATCATCAGGCACAAACTCTGGTTCGCTATCGATATCTATATCAGTACTGAGTGCCTCATCTTCTATAGATATACCTGCATTATTCATCTCTTCATCTGTGAATATTGCATCAGGATCTTCTTCTACTTCTATTCCAGCACCATCTGCTGGTACATAGTCTTCAGCAATATCCTCAAACCTAGGAGTACGTATAGTAATGGGCCATGGATGTACCTTAGTTAGCATGACCATCTGACCAGTCGTCTCTCCCACGGGTCTTGTCTGCAGGACATCCCTAATACCCTCGAGATCAGGATTAGATCCAACTAACTTATTCACATTATCTTTATTCATATAGAATGCAAATATGTTATGGAATTCGCCCTTAACATCATTAGATATAGTTCTGTCCATTATATTCTGAACACCAACACCCAAGGTGAGTTGACTCTTCCTGCATTGCTTACTGAAGAGAGAGAACTCTTGACCAAGATGCTGGGCAAAGGCATGGAACTCATCAATTAGGAATAAGTTTCTACCTACCTTTCTCTTGTCCATATTATCCATACCCCTCTTCTGTAATTTGTGCAAGAGTAGGGTTATAATAATACGAGTCTCTTCTGCAGTACAATCATAGAGATTAAGGAAGATCGTCTCTTTATTAATGAGTGCATTGATGATACGATCCAGTAGTGGTTTAACCTTAGGATCAAACATCCTATTCAATTTCTGAAAGATTCTACTGATAGTAGGCAGTGATCTCTTGTCAAACTTATGAGTTTTCTTCTTCACACTACCATCAGCCGGTTCACCCACTGGCGCTGGCCACATATTATATGGATCAGCTACGTCATCATACCATGCAAGATTACTAATGAACCCATCAGGATCAGTTTCATGTGCATGCTTGATGATCTGCCATTGACTTGGACTCCAGTCTTCCAGTGCCTCCAGGTCTTTCAACTTAGGGTCACTAGCTATCTCACTAGGGTGTAATTTAATATCAGAATTATATCCCAGTGCTTTAATATGTGGAAAACCATAAGACATCAGGCCTATGGTACCTTCACTGAGGTTATCCTTAACAAGATCTGGATGACCAATAGCAAGTATACCATGTCTATCAGCCTTCTCCTTCAGTGCCATCTCATAAATGAGACACTTCCAGAGATTAGTCTTACCTGAGCCTGTTTGACCACAAAGGAGCCAGTGATCACTCATAGCCCTGGTAGTAAGCTTAGCGGTAAGACCTGTCTTCTTATTACCAGACATGATTTCACCAAGGGGTAGCCCATCAGTATTGTTCTTGAGTATCCTCTTAATATTCTCCTTCTTGGCAACGTATACCATGGTAAGTGGATCAATTTGACCAAAGAAAGATGAAATTGTAGAGGATAGTTCAGCATCAATCTCTATTGTTGCTATTCTAATGAGCTGATCTTTGATAACAATAGTACTATCTTCACCATCTTCTGCCTTGTATATCTCCTCGAGTATATCTTTCTCTGAAATTAGGGTTCTAGTCTCTTGACTAGTCACCTTACCGAAACCAGTATTACCATTGGCTAACTTTATCTCAATGAATGATCCTGGTTCACATAAGTTATTATCATATGCTACGGTATTACATTTGCATACAGCTGTATTACCATTCCCACGAATAACTCGCATGATTGGATTTCTTACCTTTGCCATAATATTTCTCCTGTGTAAGTGTATAGTGATGTTGCTATATTATGTGTGAAATTTATCTTACCCACATTATCTGACCAAAATATCCATAGACACCAGATCTGGTATCTAGACAAATCTGGTTTATATTTCTCCTCTAATATTTTATCAAAAGTAGAAAGTATAGTAAGTCTCCTAGCATTTCTGAATTCAATAGAAATAGCTATTTCAGGTGTATAATACATAGATCGTGTAAGCATTACCCCCCTCCATATTTATGAATACTGGCTTCACCCATACTCATATCATGAAGTGTCTTCTGTACTTGTTTCCAGAAGTCCATCTTACCCTTCAATGTTATCTCCTTCTGTAATAGTGTCCACCTCTCTATTATAAAATTGTCTATGCTGTGTTTACTTGAAACAAGTTGATCTATCCTCTCCTCTGTATGAGCAGTCCTGATTGGTTGAGTTACAGCTGCTTTTTGACCAGCAAATGCTCCTGTCTTATTGTTCTCTTCTTCATGTAATTCTATAGTGGCAATTCTACGATATTTCTCATAAGCCTTGTTATACTTGAATATATCACCCCTGACATTATCCAGTTCTTGCTCTACTTCAATAAATTTATCCAGGGCATGTCTACTAGCTTTCTGAATCTCCCAGAGTTCTAGGTCTGGCTTGGTAATATCTACTGGCAGATCAACGCTTTGTGACCACATAGCCACCTCCAAAAGGTGTGAGTGAAAATCTCCCTACAATTTTTTTGTAAAAACCTTTACGTGATGGAATCCGTACTTTCCTGTATATCAGCTATAATCAGCCATTTCATATATGTAGTAATGTGCTTAAATCCAAGATTACTCATTCTTTGCATAACTACATCTCTATACTCTGGATCATTAAACATGATTTGGGCAGAAATTGTGGATTGGCGTAATTTCCGTACTTTAGTGATTTTCCTCTTTTTAGATTTTATCATATTGAGAGGTCTTTTATTATATTGTCTATAATAGTGTAAGTGACAATATCCCTTGGCATATTTCTTATCTTCACAATTAGGCATGGTGCAAATTTTTGGATATTTTACTATTGGGCCACCTGCTCTATTGCCTCTTTTTATTCTACCATAGTGAGATTTACAATATCCCTTGGCATGGTGATTATGATTACATCCTGGTACACTACATTCTGCCATAATTACGCTCCTCTATTATGTATCTTGTTATCGTAAATCGTAAGATGTCGATATTTTGAAGTCTCTCTCCAAATTTCTGCTTTAATAAAATTAATATTGAATAGATTAGTAACCATATTAGCCCATAACTCTTCTCTATCTATATTGTCATGTATTATTGTATCATATACTTCTATCTCTTTATTAGAACCAAGTAAGCATGGTATTTTAATATGTTTCATAAGCTAATATGTCCGCCGCTTCATATATTTCAACTCGTATAATTACTAATTGATGTTGTATGGGTATATAAAGTTCATTATATAAATCAGGATATAGCATGTAGAGATTTTTTTCTAGTGATCCGAAGAAGGTACCAATCATATCAGCTGAGTGGCCATGGTATTGGGGAAATGTAATATGTTTCATCTAAAATTTCGCCTAGTTATATAATGATTATAATCAAATGGTCTTATTCTTGCATTCTTATTATATAATGCTTCATTTAACATGAATATTATACCAAGTGATGATCTATTCTCAGGAGAGTATATAGTGAGGGGCGAAAGCATTGGAAGTTTATTACCTTCGTAGCAGGAACAGCTAATGGGAAGTATTGTGATGAAAAAATCATCTCTTATGCTCCTGAGCCTTTGTTTAATCTTATGCCCCACTTCAATCATCTTCACTCCATCCTGATACAGCGTAATGAGTTGTATAATTTATTCCACATGTATGACAATGAGCATATGTAGCTACATGGCTCATAACTTGTCTATGCCACTCATCTACCTCTGTGTTTGTGGATAGGCAGTGTGGACATCTATCCCCATCAAAGAAGACAAATAATGCTTGAGACATTGGAGTAGGACTTATATGTCTTATTACTGTCTCATGTATGGCAGGTCTAAAACTCTGTTCTGAAAGAGTTATTTTGTTAGACATATCTATTACATTATAGTGATTGTACCACATGGCTATGAATGATCCAGCAATTTGGGATTTCATATTAATATTATTCATCTGGTGACCAACCTGTTAATTTATATTCTTCAAACCAAGAGCTTCTACAGGATTGACAATTTATCTTTATCCAGGCATGACCATTACCAAAATTCATATCGTCATCATTAGTACTCAATATGGATGTACTCATACAATATGGACAACGACCACTACCAAAATAGTTAAATGTATTGTCACCTAATGGTAATGGAGTTATAGTACGACGAATATGTTCCCTTAATGGTTCAATAAATTCAAGTTGATTATATCGGCGTAATATTGTGATATGGTCAAGGCCTCTTGAGACATTATTTACAGATTTAATGTGTACATTTTTCATAGATTACCCCACCCTACATTATCTAATCTCATATAGAATGATTTATTACATACTCCACAATGACATATTTCATTTATTGAATTACTATCATATTCAGTATCAGTATATTCTATATTTGCACTGAGGCATGCTGGACATCTAGATCCAGCAAAGTATACAAACATATTATTAGATAATGGTAATGGAGTAATTCGGAGTCGAACACATTCAGTAATAATATCATGAATACGTCCTATGGAGCGCCATAATAGTATACTACTTTGGTGATGAAAATGTTTATTGTATATATCATCACTGGATCTGCGTATTACCACCCTAGTTATTAATTCAATAGATTTCATAATTACTCTATGCCTTAATTATGTATGCAGTAGGTTTACTACTATTAGATATAGTCTTAATATCTGGCTTATTATCTAATCCATATAGGAATTCATCTACGGCATCACTCTCTCCCCATCCCTCTATTCCATACTCATCGAGTAATATCATACCTCCTGGAGTAATATGCTCCCAGAGGTTAAGTAAGGCGTGTTTAGTGCCGTGATATGTATCTACATCAATATGTAGGAGTGAAATTCTTCTACCTGGATGCTTCTTACTGTACTTAGGGGCTGTATCTTCTATATCACCAACTACTAATTCTATAGGTACGCCAGTAACATCTCTTATAGTATTCATATTATCCCCGATCTTATCTATATCCAGGGGTTCATTACCCAGTATATCTTGAAATTCCTTCACTGACTCCTCTTCGTAATCCAGTAAATTCTTACTGAATGTCTCGAGATCGAAGCTATCGAATCCTATTACTCTCTTATTACATCCCGGTGCTATGATATGTAGTAACTTGGCCCATGTAGCAACACCTACACCCTTGAGTACCCCAATTTCTACAATGTCACCTGGTATATCATATACTTTCATAAATGCTGCAGTTCTGACAGTGAGTTTACGTATTCTATCTACATCTTCACTGAGTAGAAGTGTATTGTATGCGTCCCATATGTTCATTTCAAATCTTCCCTTAGTAATTGGTGTCGGATTATATTTAATATATTGAACTTTATAATAACAAATATATGTCCTTATAGGAAAAGTACTAGTATATGAAAATACTATAGTCTTAACCTGGATGTGTATATTAAGTCGTATAGGTACACTTCTATCTATCATATGTGAATTAATACCCCTGCACCAATATTATCTCTTACAGTGAATAACTCGATAATACGAATCCTAATAATATTCTCTTCTACTATATTTAGTGCAGCATAATATATACCATCATATACAGTAGTTCTCACATTTATCCCCAAATAAAAATCTCCCCACTAATCCGAAGACTAATGGGGAGATTCTATTTGCGAAGGGTCCGATACTACTACAGCTTAGGACTCAAAGTCGGGATTATAGCTCTCTACAGTCTCACCGAATGTCCATGCCACGGCTTGATGTGCAGTTTCCATATCAGGTGGTACTCTGAGGAAATAATGCTTGAACTTCAAGTCATCCTCTTGCCCTTCTTCTTTCTCATCAGGCATGAAGACTCTATCCTGGTGCTTGACTGTCTCCAGTTCACCAAGAATATTATATCTCTCTTCTTCTACCGCATCGCCAACTCTGACATACCTACCATTAGGCGTTGAGTTAATTACCTCAACAAACTTAATGGGTTCATCATCATCCTCAAGGACTTTCTCATAGAGAGTACCCCATTCGTCACTATGGACGACCTTGGCACCACTATCCTTGACATACTCCTCAACATCATACATATCAACCATGACACGACGGACTTCGAGATTACTCTCATTATCAATCATCTCTATGGTGATATTTTCCTTGTCCATAATGACGTTCTCTGGTACGATAACACCATGTACACTATACAGACCGAAACCATCACGATATTTTATAGCCATACCATTCATATTATGGAGACGACTCTGTTCATCTCTATGGATCTCAATAGGCTTGTGCTGAATGATGGCTACATCGTCATAAGCAGCCCACCAACCACAATCCTTGGCAAGGTCCATGCATGGAATAAGTGCTTCACATTCCTTAACTCCAACTACAGTAAGGAAGAAGTCGTAGAAACACAACCAGGCAGAATCATGAGCACCGAAGATCATATCAGACAGAGCTCTATTAGCCTCCTCTGGAGTCTTCTTGCTATCATCATCCCCATACTTGAGTTCCAGGTACTTATCGATACCTGCAATTGGACTGTCAACTACTTCGATCCTAGGTGGTGGAGTAAAATCGGCCACCTCATAGACTCTTCGTACTGCATCGAATGCTTTTTCCTGATTAATCTCTTCTGTAGAGAGACCAATAGCAAGCCACTTCTCTACATATTCAGGAATGTGTGCTTCCTGTTCTGGTGTGATTGATTTTATCTTCATCATCTACCTTTCGAATGAGTAAAAAAGAGGGAGTAGGCAGGATATGGCTACCCCACCTACTCCCATTGAGCAAGACTAACTGAAATTAATCAGCAGTCTGGACACGATACTCTTCCCTGGTGTACTCACTCTGGCGAATGACTTTCCAGGTACCAGCATCAACGTCTCTGGTCAGATGCTCATCGTGAGTCAAGGTCCCAGGGCCCTTCATGTCGATGTACATCTGGCCCTCGTCGGTGGTAAGCACATCAAATGGTGCTGTGCCTTCCAGGGTGTGCATATGACCCGTTACTTCACCTTCAGCAACGATGATCCTATCCACCCGACGATTCTCGGTAGCGCTAGGTGGGATACGCTCAACACGTCTGAGCATAACGTCACCTGTACGTACCATATTAATACGGTCTTCCATAGTGTATCTCCTTCTATCTATGGAATGTGAAAATATAGTATATACCCAGTACTAAGTATATACCCAGTACTAAGTATATACCCTTATCTGCTCCCAGCTGGAACAGAATCTTTGTACAACATTAATTCTGTCGATACTACCCCCTAATATACATAGATTATAGGTAATGTGCAAATATAATATTAGTTATTTCTAATCTTATTGATTGCACTGAGTATTGAACTACTCCATGGTTCTATGGCGGCATTATAGATTTCCATATTATCCTTCTTCACCCTAAGTAGGTATGCTGGGTTGAAGGTACATATGACATCTATACCATTCCATTTAGCCTTCTTACCATTCATATTAGTTACAGAAAAGTCACTACTACCTGTCATCTGTTGTATGGCTACTCTACCCATGGCTATGATTAACTTAGGGGATACAATTCCTATACCTTTCTTCCACCAAGTGCAATTCTTAATCTCTGCTGCAGTAGGGCTTGGTCTCTCCTTAGGAAGTGCACAGATACAACAATTGGTAGCAAAGACATTATCCCATGATAGTAGCCCAGCAAGGGATAAGTTCTTCTGTACCTCCTTCTCTGTACCACCTGCGAATGGATACCCCTTCTCTGCCTCTTGTGGTCCTGATTTCTCTGATAGGAGTGCAATACTGGCATTTGGATTACCACGATAGAAGGCACAGCTACCAAGACCATTGAGATGAATAGGACACTTAGAGCAGGTACTAGCCTCCTCCTTTATATCTTCAATGAGTTTTAACTTATTACTACTCTCTATTAATCCAAGAATGGTAGCCATAATTCCCAACCTCTATTATTCGCTTCTTTACTATAATATCTAATTGATACTAATATATCTGTTACCATTCTATGAGTAATCCTAAGCTTAGGAAATAAATATGTACTATTTCTATCCCATACTTCACTCAACACTGGTGGAGCTATCAGGTATCGTATTTGAAGGTTTTTAGAAATCATTTTATACTCACTCTTAGACTGGAACGCATTGTAGTTGGTATATCATTTATAACATGTATATAGAGCGGTTCCCAATAGTCCCAAATATCTAACTTATATCTTATGTCACCTACAATAGTTGATGTATTTATTATTTCGTGTTTATATGCTTCATTCATATATTATATCCAGAATATGGTGATCGTAATCCTTGTTCTATTTCCATGAGTAAATCAAGTGGGGGACCTAATAATAATAAATTACCTGGATCAGCGAATAGTCCATTAGTGGATTGAGCAATATCCATAATATGTTCTTCAAAGGCATTCACCCTATAGTGAGGACTATTATCCAATATTATTTTTATATAATGTGTTCTACGCCAAACTTTATTCTTAACATTGTTCATGATATTACCATCATAAATAGTGATACTGTCATATTATCACTAAAGGCATTCACCCTGAATAGTCCATTACTGGATTGAGCAATGTCCATAATATGTTCTTCATTATCAGGAATTATACTTAGTGTATTAAGTAATACTTTACCATTAATATCACACTTGAGTGTGTTTCCACCCTTATATGCAATACTCTTAGTACCCTTAGTATCTCTTCTCTTATTACTAGCCATTATATCTAATACCTTAGGTCGAACTATGAGTGACATAATATTAGTATAAGGATCAGTAAGAGGTAGGAGTGTAGATAATGCACTCTTTAGTTCTCGACTATTTACTTGTATAGTATCAAAGTCTGTACTAAGAAGAGGAGATACATCTGGTATAGTAGTATATTTATATGGTGTAGCTATTTGTGTATTCTTACCTGTAAGCCAGAGTCTATCTGACCTATCTAATTTCTTCTCAACAGCGATATCTATATTATCATCTTTCCAAGCACTAAGCAGGTGTGTTCCTATTGTCACATCCATGTCTTCGCCAGGATCATTAGTTTCTATTACACCAAAGGCACCATTATCGACTAGCCATATGGTCATTATATTACTAATTCTTTTAATGTGTAGTGCGGCGTAGGTAGGAGTTCTTATCCATTGTGCTAATTTATTGGGTATACTATGGGGTAATGTTCCCTCTGGATCTATATCTTTCCATAGTATCATTTTCTTATCAGAAGGTTGGAGTGGTACTTGTGCTCCAGCATTACCACTTTCATTTACATGTAATTTCTTTCCCTTAATTGTGATATCTATCTCATTACCTGTAATGGTATTCGTCACATCTCTGATATCACTAAGGGCAATAGTATGATGGTCAAGGTCTGTATCTGATTGAGCTCTTGATATTACTATCTGACTACTAGTTCTACTAGTAATGTAGAAGTGGGTATCAGTACTATAGATTTGTACGTAGTCATCTTGAGTAGTAGGGTCTATACTTCTGGCTCTGGAGATGATACTAATTGCATCCTTGAGTTCTCTAAGATTTATTTTCATTATTCTTTAACCATCCTCTGCCACAGCATTATATAATCTTGCTCTATCTTTAGCCGCATCTATACACTTTTTGTGTGGTATCATTGCGAGTTCTAATTCATGTTTAGCATGATCACTAGCACCTCTATTAGTAGAGGGATGTTCATCATCTACCTCAAATGCGAAACCGCATGGACATTCAAATCTATATTTCATAATGTTTCCCTTGGTCCTCTAATATACATATTTATAAAATCTACAATAGAGGTTATATTATTTCCACATTCAAATAATGGTTCGAGTATAACATAATTATGCACATCAATTTTATCAGAAAGCATAAAGTTAACTCGTCTAGGGGGAAGTAAATCCAATCTTCCAGTCTTCCATATACTAAATAGAGATTTCATACGCTTATACAGAAGTAACCTAGCACGTATAGATTCATTGACATTATTCATTTTGGATATTCCTCTCCTGAATGTTTTACACACTCAGGACAATCCCACTCACCTAGGTAATATACCCAACCTAGTGACCTGAGGAATGATCTTGCCTCTACTAAATCATTTTTAGAGAATGAAAACTCTTCTGCACACCTATTACATATAACCATGTAGAATTTAATTGTATTAATTTGCCCTCTTCTAATTGGCACTATGATTTATCCTTCCTCTTCTCCCTCTGTAGTAGTTAGTGGTACTCTTGTATTCATGAGAAGATTATAAAATTCATCAAATCTCTCTTCAACAATGGGGTATATATCATTAAGTCTATAATTCTTATCATCACCAGGTAGATTATAAAATCCCTTACCTTCACCCTTAGTAATTAGATTAAATTCTCTCATCTGTCTTACTAGATCAGCTAGTGGATCAAAGCCACACTCTGTATAGAATGTAGATGTCATAGCCTGGGATTCATTCATACCCTTATTGATTGTAATCGTTACATCATGAGATGGAGTAAGACCATAGTCTGGTATCTCCTTCTCCGTGGTTTTATTCTGCCTAGTAACTCGAATAATAGTCTGGCAATAGTGCTTAATGGCTTGTCCACCTGGACAGTCAAGGTATGCTACATATCCACCAATATTCATCCTGACTTGATTCAGGAGTATAGTGCTGACATCAGCCTTAGATAGTATAGCAGTAGCCTTCCTGAAGAATTTAGATAATTGCCTGGCTTGTAGTGCCATGGTGTCTTCTTCCATGCCCCTGGCGGTGCCCTTCTTATCTTCTATCTCTCCCTTACTACTGACACTGACTACGCTATCCACTACTGCCATATCAAATGCACCAGGTACATTCTGTATCATAATATCGAGAAAATTCTCCATATTATCCGGCTTCAATCTTGTGAACAGTTCACTAGTAGTATTCACACCATTCTGCTGAGCCCATACTGCATCATACTT
>Ga0098061_1000864_pt1 | contig 14908 bp, 5 predicted proteins | sample 22_taG_FD_92579 | JGI IMG/M metagenome (GOLD analysis project Ga0098061, IMG submission 92579) | Marine viral communities from the Subarctic Pacific Ocean - 22_ETSP_OMZ_AT15343 metaG | ecosystem: Environmental > Aquatic > Marine > Oceanic | place: Subarctic Pacific Ocean | collected 2015-01-20 | reverse complement strand
TCAATTTTTAGATGCGTCATCTAACCACGAAGACGTGCTAAACGTGCTAATGAAATATGGTGTTTTTGGTTTTGATCTTTGGTGGACGCCTTGCGATTGTTCAGGTTTAGCGTTTTGTGATCCTATATATAACAGTGGGTTTCTTACCAATCCATCAGTTGATCCAACTACTGGTTTTGCAATTCCAATTCCACAAGCCGCCTTGGATTATACTGCTATCTACCCTGGCGCGTTAGATATCGATTATGGATCTTCTAGTACGCATTGCAAATCTTGTGATAATGATTATTTAAACGCAGAAGGTAACAATAAGGTTCATCAAGCTTATTTAATGGAAGCGTCTCAACATCCTCATCAAGATGTTGTTAATGGAATTACCCAGGGAACAATCATAATAGATATTAAGTATCCTTTCCCAACCACAATCGTGCCTTTTCCTAACACAATAGAGTTAGAAGCAGATGTTAATGGATTAGTCGGACCTTACGTGCCGTACGGAACAACTGCTGATCCTCGTCCTCCAAAAATCGATTGGGAAGAAGATCAAGCAGCGGGAGGATATGCCACGTCAATCGGTATAGCGGACAGTGGACAAATAAATTTAGATCCTGGTTCTGCAGGTTTCAATGTTATCGAGTATGGAGATGCTGCTGGTGTTATGGAAGGAAAAGCATTCGCAATAGGTCCAGACTTTGTTGCTAGCGATTTTCAAGAAGCACTTGGCGGTCAAGTTGGAACACAGTTAAATAACGTTGATTTTACACTCAGTATTAAAGGTACTAATTGCTCGTTTGATTATACAGCATTAAATACAATGACACCTGTAGTATTTCCAATATATGGTTGCGTAATAAAAGTTGACGCCGTAAACTATGATGTTTTAGCAAATGTTGATGATGGTAGTTGTTTAACGCATGTTCCCGACGCTAGATTGAGGGCGTTTTTAGATGTAAACAACCCTAATAGAGTTACATGCATTGGAGGTGTAAGAAGTGATAATAACGCCGCTTGTACGGCATACAGATTTAATGAATTAGATGTTACTTTTGGTGTTACTCAAACCATGCGTGTTGACGCGGGTTTAGCTAACAGTGGAGCAACCGTAGGTGGCGCAGAATATTGTCTTACAAGCGATCTTGAAAGTATTACTTACCTTTATTTTGGTGCAAATAGCTTAGGGGGTCAAAACGGTTATCATTCTCAAGATTCTTGGTATTCTTATTTCCCTGGTGGTGATAGAATTGAAGATTTAACAGGTTTAGAAGACATGATTAATCTGAACCAATTGGCATTACCAAAACATGTTTATATTGGTGATCTTAATATTGGAGATCCAGGTCAACCGGGTTACGACGAGTGTTGGAATACCGATAGTAATTGGGGATGGGCTGGTAATTTAACCCGTTTACAAGTTGGAGGAGGGGTACTTCACAACAATGGTGTATATCATGGGCTTGAAACTACCTTTCTCCCTAGTGAAACCATGAACAATCTTTGGGGATTAAATCAAACCGGCTCTAGTATGACAGAACTGCGTATAGATGAGACTAATATAGGTCTACAAGCTAGTGGATTTAGTATAACCGCTTTAACATCCCTAAAAGAATTATATGCACAAAATGCACAGTTTTCAACAATTAACTTATCTGGTAATACCGCTTTAGAGCAATTGTATATTTCTTACAACCGGCTTACCTCTTTAGCTTTACCACCTGGCACTAATTTACTCATAGTCCACGCTGCTTATAACCATCTTTGGACGCTTGATACTTCCACACAAACAAACCTGTTTGAGTTAGTGTTAACGGGTAACAATGACAAATCATACGAATATAGTGGCCACACGTATGGTATAGCGGGAGGTGGTATATCTACAGGTTGGGAGAGATATCCAAGCACACAAGGAGCAACAGGGCATAGTGATCACGATAGTTTTAATTACTACCAATGGACAGCTGATCAATATTTAGAGACGAATAAACCCTCAACATCTTCACCAACTAACCAACAATGGGATATAGGTTATAGCCCAGGAATTACAACTGTAGGACCACCTGTTACCGCTGGTAGTTTTTTAACAATGGGTAAATATAAAATAAAAACACTAGGAACTACTACTCAAGCTGAGTGGAATACTACCGCTGGCACAAGTGGGTTAACTTATAGTGTTGATGATTATTTTGTGGCTAAAGTTGATGCTGGAAATGGTAACGGTACGGTATATCAAATGATGGACTTAACAAATAATGTGAAATTATGGCACCTAAATCTAAAGCTAAATGGTTTAGTTGATATAAATATTAGCACGTTAGTTGATTTAGGTAAGCTTAACTTAGTAAATAACAACTTAAGGCAAATTGATTTTAGCACAAATATTGACATTTGGTCGCTCCAGTTGACGTTCAATTACATCACTAGTCTATCTACTTCGCAAATGCCTAACTCGCCAACTACAGCATTTATGCCAACGGGCACTAGTCGTTCTACTAACTATTCTCCTGCGGTTACGACGATACCTAGCGAGTTTAGACCTAGTAGTTTCGACCATCATTCTTCTACTTTAGAAATTGGTGGTAATCCTCATTTAAATGGAACTTTAGACCTCACGCAAATCCCTTTAACTTCTTACTTCTGGCTTTATGGGAACGCCGCGCTAGACAATGTAGTGCTTACTAATTGTAATCCAACTTTGTTTGATGCGAAAAAATGTACTTCTCTTAATAATATTGATTTTTCTACTGTTGGGGTAAACACGCTGAAGCATATATATCTGTATGGTTCTACCAGCATGACGTCGATTGTTCTTACCTCACAACAAGAATTGCTCGCATTACTGGTTTATGATATGGATAGTTTGAGTACTCTTAACATTAAAAACGGTAAGAATAGTATTTTATCAGGATGGCACGGAAGAAGTTCTTGCTCTAGTTTAACAGGACTAGCTGCATACTCAAATACATCGTTAAGTACGATAAACGTTGATGATGCTTCAACTGGGGGTTATGCTGACCTTAATTATTTAGATTCTAACGATGTTGCTGCAAGTAGTATTTCTTTTAATTGCACCCACTTCGCTTATACTAATGTTTCCGTAGATACTAGCATAACATTTACATCAATTTAATAATATAACAACATGGCAAAAATAATATTACAAGCAAGTTCTTTTAAAAAAAATTACACTATAGATACAGTTGCTGTTACAGCGAAGGAATATAAAGCTAGTAAAACCTTTGCTTTAGAAGTAAAACCTAAAGAAGGTTTTATAGTAGATGCGGTAGATTTTTACAATGGATATCTTCAAGAAAATATAGAGAGCGTAACTTATAGCAATACCAACAACGAAGTTGGTTTTGATAATAACGTACGTGTTGATATAGTTTTAAGAGATGGGATCATTTTAAAAGGAGCTAGGAATTCTATAATATTTATACCTGTAAACGGTATTACTAAAACTGTTTCCAACGAATTAACCTTTATCGATGAGACAGTTGTAGAAGAAGGAATTATTGTTAATGATGAGTTAGGGAACGCTATACTTAGGGATTCTAGTATTACAGAAAAGAATCATTCTAACACATATGTAATCACTGGTACTAATGGAGAATCTACGGTTATAATGAAGAAAACATTTATAGCGGAAGAAGGTTATCACTTATCAACTCCCCCAACCTGGTCATTAAAATCTAGATTGAAAAGTAATTATTCAATTAAAACTAAAGAATTGAGAGATATCGGTAAAGATCTAATAGAAAAATCATACGAAATATCTTATTCTTTTCCAAAAGACAAATTTACAGCTAAATACCAAGATAAAATAATTTTTAGTTAAACAATATGAAAGCCAAAAAAAGAAAAACTACCAGCGTAATAAAATCGGTTTCACCTGACGATACTAAATCTCATAAGATTAATTCTATAATCGCGTCTTCCGCGCCGGGCGGTGGTAATAGAACAAAAAGGTATGCTATTAAAGGTATTCCTGGTAGTGCTTTTTCTCTTCTTGTGCAAGACGAAAACCAAAGAGTATATAGTTTTGATTCAAGAAGTTTTAATGGTATTCCTGCGCCACTAGAAGGCATAATCCCGCCAAATGGTGTGTATACTGCTATTGTAAATACTAGTAGAGCGGAGAGTGTAGAAACTAGATTAATAGCTACCGTTAAAAAACCTGAAACTTCGCCTAGTGCTATAGCAGAAGCTGAAATTGCAGCAGCTGAAGCCCCTGTTGCAGCGTACGATTCAACTGTTGTTATAAAAGAATCTATAACGTCCCGTAAGGTTACGATAGTTGTTGATGGAACAGGGTTAAGTAACTATACTTTAGATGATTTCGCGACTACAGTTAGTCCAGGAATAAGTGTTAGTGGTGGGGTTGAATTCAAATTCAAAACATACCTTAAAGCAGATGCTGGAAAAGTGGTTAATTATGTTAGAGCACCTTTATTTGATTATAAGTACTCAACACCAGAAGAAAGAGGGTTTGTATTGTACGACGGGGTTGCTTATGCTAGCAATAACAACGCACATTATTATAACAATGATGGAACGCAAATATTATCCGATGTTAAGATAATAGAGGCTGATGGTTGGGAAGATACTAGTTTTAAAGTAGGAAAATTCTCTATAACCGCGCCTGAAGGTGAGGGTAAAATTCCTTCTGCGCAAGAAGATTACGCTACTTGGGTTTCTAGATCCATATTGATCGAGGGCTCGGTGAGCGTGGGAAGTATGGGTAAAACAGATTTAACAATAAATTTAATGCTTCATAATTTCATAGAAATTGTAGACGAAGCCTAAAAATAAAAAAACATGGCACTAACAACAGTTATATTACAAGATTCAATAAACATATCGGTTCAAGTCGGAGACATATTGTACGCGTCAGTTGTTGTTAATAGTCAAAGTGGAAAGAACCATCCTTCACCGGGTAACGAGGATACAAAACCATTTCCTCTTGGAGAAATTACAAAGATTAATAGACAAACAAATTCAATTGAATTTGACCCAGCTCTTTATCATGTAGGTGGTCAAATACCTCCGTTAGATTTAGTTTATTTATTTGCTAGTAAAGACAATAGAGTTAATATGTCTGGAATTTTAGGCTATTTTGCAGAGGTTGAGTTTAAAAACTACTCCTCTAAACGTGCTGAAATATTCGTTACTGCTATAGATTATGCTCCTAGTAGTAAATAACCGCTAAAAAGTGTAATAATATATTTAATAAAATCAAATAAAATGGACGAATTAGAATTACTAAAAGAAATTGAAGGTTTAGACAAAACTATCAAAACAAAAAAATTGTTTTCTAGGAAATTAAGAGAGAGCGATTGGGATACTTTAACCGCGTGGTGGGACACTTGGCCGGATTGGACGGCTCCTCCAAAAGGATTTTTACCAGAAAATGGAACAGGTGGATTAATGGTTGAAAAAGACGGTGTATCTATTGTAGCTGGTTTTATATACGAAACAAATTCTGATGCGGTTTTGTTTGAATGGGTCGTATCTAACCCTGACTATAGAGAAAAAGATAGACAAGATGCTGTTGAGAAATTATTAATTGACGCTGAAAACAAAATAAAAGAAATGGGTTACAAGCGAGTATTTAGTATTGGCAGAACTAAACGTTTAATAGATACTCACAAAAAATTAGGATGGTCTGTGGATGACAAACCTTCTCACGAAATAATAAAAAACTTATAATATGGGAGTAGCAACAGTAGTAGCAGTTGGATTGGTAGTAGCGGGTACCGTTAAAGCAGTGCAGGGCGCAAAGGGGAAAAAGAAAGCTAAAGATAAACAGGCGGCAGCAGAAGCTGGTTTAAAAGAAGCTCAAGATGGACTTAAAAATGTTGACACATCTAACCCTTATAAAGATGCAAAAAACGCTTATGCTGGTTTAGAAGACAAAGCAGCGGGTCTTGAAAATGTATATGATGACCAAAAAAACGCCTACGAAGGCATGGACAACAAAATGAAGGGTCAGAAAAATGCTTTCGAAGGTATGGAAAATCAATTCGAAGGTATGGAAAATGCTTTTGAAGATCTTACTGTTAACACGCAACAAGCTGAATTTGAAGCTCAACAAAACCAACAACAACAAGCGAATATCATGTCTAGTATGGCTGGTGCTGCTGGTGGTTCTGGTATTGCTGCATTAGCACAATCTATGGCTAATCAAGGCGCGCTACAATCACAAAAAGCATCAGCATCTATTGGATCACAAGAAGCTGCAAATCAAAAACTAGCCGCTAAAGCTGATCAAGATATTAACATGGCCACTGCTGAAGAAGGTAGTAAAATAGCTATGACTCAAGCTAGTGAGCAAAGCAGGTTGGACACCCAAGAACGACAAGCTGATATGGATATCCAAAAAACCCAAATGGGTGCTGAGGAGGCTATGCAATCAGCTAGACTTGGTGAGGCTTCTAGATTGCAAACGCAAGAAATGGATATGGCTGTAAAAGCAGCTGAGGGAGAAATGGAAGTTCAGGAATTAAAAGGAGAAGGAGAAAAATGGAGTGCTGAAACTGACATGGACAAACAAAAAACATTAATGGATTCTCAGATGAAACAAATGAAAATGCATGGAGATGAAAAAGACAAGCAAGATAAAAAAATGTGGAGTGGTATTACCGGTGCTATTAGCGCGGTAGGAGGGAGTGATGTAAGATTAAAAGAAAATATAGTTAAAATAAAATATTCAGATTCAGGTATACCTATATATCACTTTAATTACAAAGGAGACAACACCACTTGGACAGGTACGATGGCGCAAGATTTATTAGAGTTAAATAGAGAAGATGCTGTTGTAACTATGGATAATGGATATTATGGGGTTAAATATAATTTAATAGATGTAGATATGAAAAAAGTAAAACCATCGCCTTTAAAACAATTAGATGAAGGTGGAGCTATGGGGAAAACGCCTCAAGAAGATATGAATAAGCGTAAGGATATGACTGACGCTGGTTTAGATATATTAAGTGGCGCTAAAGCTAGATTAAATTGGGGAGAACTACAAAGAGATATTAAAAATATTGAACCTGAGAGCATGAGAGTGAGAAAGCTTAAAGATCAATTATTAAGAGACAAAGAGAGAAAGAGTTACGAAGCTAAATCTCCTACTTCTTTACCTACTGCTTACGCTAAAGCAGGTTTTATTTTAGTTAAAGATTATAAAAGAGAATTAGAAACAGCTTTAGACAATGAAGACGAAACGGCTAAAGGGATTGTTAAAACCAAACTAGCACAATTAAGTGAAAATGTTAAAGTAGTAAAAGAGAATATTGAAGAATTTTACGACGATCATTTTAATGCTGAGAGTTTGCTTTCAAAAGGAGTTTCACAACAACAGATAAGTTTTGCAACTCAAATGTATTGTAAAAATCCAGAACTGAAAGTTGTTTATGCCGTTAAAGAAGATATTTTAAATGGCTACACTGATTATTATGGGGAAATTGTAGTAGAAGGATCGCAATACTGTATTGTATATGATTTTTATGACAATCCCGTTATGATAAGTGTTTTAGAAGGAAACAAAGATATGTTTATTAGAAACAATCTAAAAGCAATGGAGTATATTACTTTCTTAAATGAAACATTTGAAAGTGCTCAAGAAGCTAATGCTGGTAAATCAGCTGTTGAAATTGATTTAGGTAGAATAAATTATAAAATAGATACTTTGTTTGGTTACAATGATGGTACCGCAAGTAAAGAGCAAGATGAGTTAGTTATGATGTTTTGTCACGATAGCGAAGTACTAAGAGACGGTAGTACGTTTAGACGTCATTTATATGAACATCCTAATATTGAAAATCTTAATTATGGTGGATTTGATTGGGATAGATTAGAATTCAATTTACCATTAGGCCCTGGTGATAAAAACCATTGGGCAGATGAAATAACTGAAGACGATAAACTTAGACTTGTCGATGCTATCGTAAATGTAGATAGCCCGTATTTTGATTTAACTTTGCTTAGAACATTAGTAAAAGAATATTATACTTACAAATTAGAAAACGCTTGGTGGAAAGGTATGGGTTACCCAGAAGGTAAATTAGATATAATGCGTTTAAAACAAAACGAATTAGTAAAAGCTAGATTCAAAAAAGAAAAAGCTGAAGCTGCTAAAAACGGTATGCTTAAATTTAAATTCGATGGAAAAGTATACCCAACAGGTATGACTAAAGTTAAGGTTAAAAAACAAGAAGAAGAAAGAGGTAAGGCAGCAGAGAAAGCTAATCCTGAAAACCGAAAAAAGAAAGTAGAAGGGCCAATAAAAGTTACTCCTAAAGAAGAAAAATAATATGTCAAAAGCGTCTCCATTAAAACATAAGGGTGATCATGGTATTTATGCTACAGAAGAAGCTTACCATGCAAAACACGGCGGAGAGGTAGAGGAAAAAGTAGATGATGGAGCTAATTTATTCCCATCTCCACCACCTTTACCACCTCTAGCAACAGATCCTACACCTGTAGTAACTGATAGACAAAAAGAGCTTGATGCTGCAGTTACTGAGAGAAAAAAAGAACGTGATGCTGCAGAGTTGGAAAAGCAAAAGCAATTATCTATTCTCAAGTTAGAAACAGATTCAGAACTTGAAATAGGTATTCATAAAAAATCTAAGGAAGCTGATGAAGTTTTAGATAAAGTTGAAAAGATTGATAATGCTGAGAATATAGAAAAAACTCAAGAAGAAAGATTAGATGAAATCCAAAGTGCTTTTGGTTATTGGGAAGATGGCAAGTTTATATCAGGTACTCATGTTAATGAAAAAAATAGAATTGATTCTGAATTAAAGAGGTACGAGGGAACTGACGAAAATGGTCTTCCTTTATCTTTACCACAAAACCGTGGTATGTACAATCCCGCTAGTAATCCAGTTTATTTTCTTAATCAAGAAAAAGATAAATTAGATAAAAATGAAATTGTTTCTAAAAATGTAAGATTTGATACTTTAGATAAAGCACTTAAAAACGCTAGTATACTTGATTTTGCTACAGCTAAAAAAATAGATCCAAAAGATGTTGATATAACAAGTAAAGAATACAAAGATTTTGCTTATACAAGAGATAATTTAACTACTAATGAAGATCTATATAATAGAGTTGTAAATAAAAGTTATAAAGAAACAGCTGCTATTCAAGATAATATAGAAAAGAAAACAGAGATTATACAGGATCACTTTAATGATAAACTTGAAAAATCAGGTGATTGGTATAAAACTAAAGAACAAGACGAGATAAACAAGTGGGCGGAGAAAGCTTGGAAGGAATACGAACCTGTTCTTGAAAATATTGAAACTACTTCTGAAAATCTTGCCGGTAAAATAGAAAATATATCAGGAGTTATTCACGAAGATTACACTTGGTTATTAGAAAACGATCCAAGTGTAGATCTAAAAAGATTACAAGAAAAAGAGTATTACACGCAAGAAGAAGCGGATGCGGCGAATGAAGAATATGCTAAAATAGTTGGAGAATACAACAAAGTGCTAAATAGAATGAATAGCAACGTGGGTACGGCTCAGGCTTATAGAACAACATTAGATAATGGATTAAAAAGCGCTACAGCGATTCAAGCAAAAGCTGAGAATTTAGAACTAGTTAAAGATCTGTCTGGAGATTATTATGGTGAACTTTACAACGTGTCTTCTAGATGCGTAGCTGCAACAGCTGAATTTATAGAGGGTGCTGATGAGTTTACTAAGAGGTTTAATATAATGAAAGCTATAGATCCAAATGATGTTCCAGCTATATTTAAACCTTTGGTAGAATATGGACAAAAAACGTCTTTATTAAATAATGATATAGTTAGAGGTATAAGCGCTTTAACTGGCGCAGAAGATGATATTCTTAGAAAAAATTTAAATCTACTTTCGAAAGAATTAAGAGGTAAACAAACTAGTTATGAAAACGCTGGTTGGGGCGTTAGAACTATGATGGATATGGCAGAGATGACACCTCAAATTTTAACCGGAATGACTGGTATAGGTAATATTGCTAATCTTGGTATTATGGCAGCAACATCTACTGGTAATAACTTTGTTAGGTTTGAAGACGAAGGATTGAAAGGTTGGAATTTATATTCAACCGCATCTTTTCACGGGGCTATGGAAGGTATTTCAGAACATATAACAAGTAGATTTGGTTCTAGAGCTTTAAAGGGTTTTGCTGGTGGGCCTTCAACTTGGGCTGGACAAGGTGTTAGAAAATATACTACTGGTATGTTAGGTTTAGGTGCTTATACAGCTGAGGAAGCTGGAGTTGAGGGTCTTAGTGAGGGAATTAATACATTTTCAACTAACATGTGGGATAAGTTTGTTAGGAATAAAGAGATAAGTTTGTGGGACGGTGTTAGTGAATCTTTTTGGAAAGGAGCTAGTGTCTCTATAGGTTTTAAAGGACCACTTATAACTAAATCTATATTCAGGCCTTTTATTCCAAAATCAACTAATACTAAGTTAACTCAAATAGCGGATAGAATGCACGTTATTGATGGAATGTTATTAGACCCAAACATTTCTGAAAAAAATAAAGAAACACTTAAAAAAGAACAAGTAAAATTAGTTACAAGAAGTAATAAACTATATGATAAAGCTATAACAACAACAGCTTCGATTGATCCAGTTGAAAGACAAGAGTTAGTAGATATAGAAGTCAAAGGAGCAGAAATTAGAAAGGATTATAACGATATTGTAACCGATCAAAGTATACCTGACAACGAGAAGCAAGAGAGAATTAAAGCGTTAGAAAGCGAGTTTAGCATATTAACAAAAACTAAAAAAGATATATTAAGTAAATACGATAATGTATCAGATAAAGATAGGGTAAAAAATTGGAATGATCAAGTCGAGACTATTAAACAAACGGCTAGAATGGCTGAGAAAGAAGGCGCTGCTCCTATAAATATTAGAGAAGTTGATAGTAAAAGCATGAATGATTATTTTACAGAGCAAGATGCTGATCAATTAACTTTTACTGAAGCCAAAAGAAAAGCCGAACAAAAAGGTTTTCAAGAAATAATACAAGATCCATCATCAACACAGCAGGAAGTTGAAGATGCTAAAGGGATGATGAAAGCATATAACAGTATGGCTAGAGGGGCTATAAATGAAAGGCTAGCTATCAACAAGGGTGACTCAAGGAATTACGGCGCTATGATTCCACAGTTTAATGAAAAAGGAGAATTAACGTCTTACGACTTACTTTTAAACAAGGAAACATCTATTGAGAACGGTATGTTAAACACAGCTTCTCATGAGTTTATTCATACGGCTTTTTATAATACTTTAAAACAAGATCCAGCAGCGCAGAGAGTTTTAGGTGCTGAATTACTAGATGTAATACAAAATGATAAAGACGTTTCTTATACTAATAAAGGTATGGGAATAATGAATCGTAGGTTAGAAACTTATGGTAACACTTGGGGTGAAGAAGCTTTTGCAATAGCGTCCGAATTAATGGCGGATGGCGATTTAACGTTTAAAGAAACTGGGCTTAACAAGGTTAAAGGTGTATTTAGAAGATTTGCTCAAAATCATTTAGGTCGTGATATAAAGTTTGATACAAAGCAAGATGTAAAGAACTTTATGGTTGATTACCATAAATCTATAAATAACAACAAACCTAGTCCAGCTGTAGCTAAAATGATAGCCAAAGGAGCTAAAGGTAATTTAGTTGAACATGCTAAAGATCCTATTGAAAGGCAAAGAGAAAGAGACTTTTCCAAAGCTGTTGAATTAAACTTAAGATCAAATACAGATTTAAGATCTGATATCGATGGTAATGTTAAAAATGATGATGGAACTTCTAGGTTTAAAAACGATGCTGAATTTAAACTTTCTAATGAGTTTGTAAATGCTTATGATCAGATTACTAGTGGTAAATTATTAAATGGATTAATCCAACAAGGCATGGTAGAACAAGGTCTACCACCAGAAGCTTTAAAAGAATTTACTCAAAAAGTAAAAGAGAAAATTGGTGATAGATTTTTAAACAATTATAATTTAGATAAGAACGATAGTTTATTTGGGTGGTTGACAGGCGTGTCTGGTGGAATGGGTAAATCGATTATATATAGAGCCAAGGGTGATGTTATGGTTCAATATACTAAAGAGAAACAAGCAGAAAAAACATCTTTAGATAAACCTGTTGGAGAAGCTGGTACGTTAGCTGATATATTACCAGCAGAAAGATCAGCTGAGATGGAAGCTTTTGAAAACTTAGATTTAAGCGCTGGTAGACAAAACGCCTACATAAACGGTCCTATCCCTGTTTTAGATCAACTAGAAATGCCTAATGTTAAAAGTAGCGTAGATATTGCAGTTAACAAAGTACAAAACAATCCTAACACTAGAGTCGATTTAGATGGATTAACTTATAAGGGTGTAAAAAAATTACTTACTGAAACTAAAAAAGTAAAAACATTACTTGGTAAATTAAAATCACCTACAAAAGTATCTGATGTTGTTCCGCAAGGGCCATTATATAAAGTTTTGGATGCGGTTGCTAAAGAAATAGGTGTTGATCCAAAAAGAATTTTAGCTAATCAAGATTTAGACGCTAAGCAAAGAAAAGCCGCTCAACAATGGCTGTATAACAAGATAGTTAATGAAGATGGTTCTTTTAACAAAACATTGCTTGAAGATGTTTTTCCAGAAGGAGAAACTAGAAGTGGTGAAGCCACTGGTATTGCTAATACTAAGATAGGTTCTTTATACGAAAAAGGTGGTAGAGCTAAATTTGCTGAGGGTGCTAGTGCGGCTGGTAAACCAACTCAAACAAAAAGAACTGACGTTACAATGGAAGAGATGTTAGGTGTTTTTGGTATTAATCCAGATGGTAGTTTTCAATCTGGAACTGGTTCTGATGGAGCTGTAAGACAAGCTGTTTTATCTGTAGCTCAACTAGCGGGTAATCAAGGTTTAAGAGAACACGCTATAATAAACGGCACACACGCTGAATCTGTTATAGCTCAACTTGGAGACGGTAGAGCTTTAAGAGCTTTTAGCAGGAAATTAGCGCCTAAACTAGTTAACAAAACAATGCCAACTATAGAGGCTGGTTGGAACGAATTAATACACGCTGTGGCGGGTACAGATTTGTCTAAAAATCAACTTAAAAACGCTATTGAAGATGTTTATGGTAAAGACTTTAAAGATAAATCTAAAGTATTAAAAGTATTAGAAACTGATTTAAAAGGATTTGTAGAGTTAACACCTGATGTTAGAGAAGCCATTGAGACAGTTGCTGTTATGGAGGCTGCTCCTAGCACTTTAACAGAACATCTACAAGAAGCTTTTGAATCAAGACAAACGGAATTAGTATTAAAAAACAAACTAGGATTTTCAGGCAGTGTTACTGATGTTTTTAATAGCGATATAGGTCAAACTAGAATACGAGCTACAATCACAGAAGTTTCAGGAAACATGGTTAACGATTTAGGTGTTGAGCAGGCTGGTAAAAACATGATAGCGGCAGCTAAAGGTTTTGCTAGTGCTGGAGCTATTGGTAATGGTCAACTATTTACAGTTGATAAACCTGGTGGTAATATTATACCTATTACAGAAATAGTTAGAAGCAATAGACAGAACTACCAATCTACAGAGGGTATGTCTGACTATATAGCTTTGTTAAACAATGCTAATGTTAATCCTAAATTTAAAGCACCAAACGGTAAGTGGATTCAACCAAGTAAAGCCAAGGGCTTCACTTATGAGGTTTATAATGGTAAAAATTGGGTTCCTATTAACACTAAGCTTTTAGCTGAAAATGTAGACGCGGGATTAAAAGACAGAGATTACGATGCTAGATTAAGGCAATCATTGGATGCTAGAGCAACTTCTAAATACATATTAGACCACGCTTGGAATAAAGTTAAAAGTGGTGATATGACTAAAAAAGAATTTGCCGCCATAATGACACAACTTGGCGCTGGTATGGAATCACCGTTAAGAAGAAGCGCTAATTTAACTGGTATACAACAAGGTATTGAAGACGTAATAAAGAGGGGTAAAGCAGCTGGTAAGTCCATGAAAGATATTGTTAGATATGAGCACGCTACTTCTAAACAAGAAATAAACGCTAGAATAATAGATTCTTATAATACTAGTGATAAATTAGGGGATAACGTTTGGAATGGTTATGAGGTAAATATAATATCTGGAACGTTAGATAATATTATGAACGCTGTTGGTTATAAAACAAAACAACCTGTAGATTCTGAGTTTACTAGAATGTTTAATCCTAGGGTATTGAGACATGTATTTGCTAATATCAGCGATATTGATTTAAGAGATATTGGTGTTGTTGAAAATATTAACCCTAAAGATAGAGGTACAGCTAAAGAATTTTTGGGACAAGATTATGTTGATGCTATAAATAAATTTGTTGATATAAGAAATAGCGATGCGCCGTCATTACAGATACTTGGTAAAGCGATTAGAGGTTCTAGACAATTCTCTAAACCAGCACAAGGTATTAGTGTTTTAGATTTTGATGATACTTTAGCGACTAGCAATTCTCAAGTTATTTCTACATCTCCAGATGGCACTGTTAGAAAATTAACAGCAGAACAGTTTGCTAAAGAAGGCGCTGATTTATTAGATCAAGGTTGGAAACACGATTTCTCAGAGTTCAGTAAAGTTGTAGATGGCAAGGTCGCCTCTTTATTTAATAAAGCTTTAAAGTTACAAAATAAGTTTGGTAACGATAATATGTTTGTATTAACGGCTAGACCTGCTGAATCTGCTAGCTCTATATTTGAGTTTTTGAAAGCCAATGGTTTAAATATACCATTAAAGAATATTACCGGTTTAGCTAATTCTACACCAGAAGCTAAAGCTCTTTGGATCGCTGATAAAGTTGGTGAAGGTTATAATGATTTCTATTTTGCTGATGATGC